>Ga0316194_10000337_pt1 | contig 28984 bp, 28 predicted proteins | sample CroRivsedime1_MG_FD_204936 | JGI IMG/M metagenome (GOLD analysis project Ga0316194, IMG submission 204936) | Coastal sediment microbial communities from Maine, United States - Cross River sediment 1 | ecosystem: Environmental > Aquatic > Marine > Coastal > Sediment | place: USA: Maine...
AACGCCCCCCATCTTCCCCCCCGCCTCCAAGCCACCCCGGGCCCCGCGAGCCGTCAGGCGAAGCCCGGCGCTTCGCGCCGCCAAGGCGAAGCCGCGGAGGGAGGATTACGGGTGGGGGTGGGCGGGTCGGTCGTAGATAAACCCACGCGCCGTACCCCGCACCCCACTCACCCCCCTCCGACCTTCCAACCCTCACTCCCCCCGGAACGCCGGCTTTCTCTTTTCGAGGAAGGCTCTGACTCCCTCCTTGAAGTCCTCGCTCTGGTAGCAGCGTTCGATGGAGGAGTGGATTCGGTCGAGGTCCCGTTCGGTCTCGAGCTTCGCCAGCTCTTGGAGTGTCATCTTCGCGCTTTGGATGGTGAGCGGAGCGTTCTCTGCGATCGTGTGGGCGATGCCGTCCACGGCTTCGTCGAGGAGTTCCTTCGCGAAGACCTCGTTGACCAAGCCGATGTGGCGGGCCTCGTCCGCGGGGACGCGACGTGCGGTGAACAAGAGGTCGGCGGTCTCCGAGAAGCCGACGACTCGGATGAGCGCACGTATTCCGGCCGTGTGATAGCCGAGGCCGAGTCGTGCCGGGGGTACGGCGAAGCGTGCGTCGTCCGCCGCGTATCGGAGGTCCGCCGTCAGCGCGATGGCCGCGCCACCGCCGATGCAGAAGCCATGAATGGATGCGATGAGCGGCTTTTCCATGCCTTGAAGGGCCGCGAAGGCGCGGGCCGTCATTGCATCGTAGTCGCGCCCTGCGTTTCCCGTTCGCGTCTTCTCGAACTCGGAGATGTCAGCGCCCGACACGAAGGCCTCCGCGCCCGCACCCCGCATCACGACCACCCGCACCCCGGCGTCCTCTTGCAACTCTCGCACGACGCGCGGGATAGCTTCCCACATGTCCACGGTGATCGCGTTTCTGCGCTTCTCGTGGTCGAACACCATGCGCGCGATCGCTCCGTCGCGCTCGACTCGGACTTCACCGCTCATCGAACGATGCTAGCAGCAATGCAGCGTTCAGAGCATCCGGTTGATGACAGCTTTGCGCCGCATTTCGTCGAGGAACACCTTCTCCTGCCGGATCATCGCCGTGTCGAGCATTTCCCGGTAGAGCTCTTGCTTCATCTCGTCGAATGTCGGGAAGTCCGCGCCAACCTGACGGTCCTCGACGAAGAAGATGTGGTAGCCGGTGTTCCCCAGGACCGGCTGACTGATCTCGCCGGCTTGGAGACTGCTGAGTGATTGCCCAAGCTCCTTCGGCAGGTCTTCCGCCGATACCCAACCGAGCTCGCCGCCACCGAGCTCGACCGCTCGAGCCTTGAAGTTGTCCGCGGTCAGGTCTGCTAGGATCGCGTCTGCCTCTTGGCGTACGCCTGCGACCGTCGTGGCGCTCGCTCCGTCCTCGATCGGAATCATGATGTTCCAGACCTTGTATCGAATCTCGTTGCCCGTCTCGCGTGCCTTTTCCTCGTAGCGCGCCCGAACTTGTTCTTCGGTGACGTTGACGCGTGAGCGCACTCGCTGGTTCATGACCTTCAGGCGGAGGAGCTGCCGTTTGAGGTCCGTACGATACTGAGCCCGTGTGAACCCCTGCTGGTCGAGCGCCTGCTGGAACTGCTCTTCGGTCAGATTGTTCTGGAGTCGAAGGTTCTCGACCGCGCTGTCGATGTCTGCGTCGGTGACGCGGATGCCGCTCTCTCTTGCGAGTTGTTGGATGAGCTTCTCGTCTATGAGGAAGTTCAGCAGCTCTTCATAGAGGTCCTTGAGGCGCGCCATGCGCTCGGTTTCCGTCCGAGCCTCGGCGATCTGGGGGAGGAAGGGAACCGCCCGTGCGCGAAGATCGCTCAGAAAGACGGCGTCGTCGTTGACCGTCGCGACCACTCGTTCAACCACGTCGGCGCTCGCCCCTCGGGGCAGTAGCAACAGCAGGGCGAACGCTGCGACGAGACGTATCATGGGGTCTTCGGAAGCTCCGGCACGTCCACCTTCACAGCTTCGAGCGCCTTGTAATCCACCTCGACGCTGACCTCTTTGCGAAGGCGCTCAGCCAAAGCCTCCGTCGCTGCCTCTTTGCGCTCGCGGGTGAGTTTGTGACGTATCGCGCGCTTCGCTTGTTCATAGGTGCGTGTGAGCTCCGCGCGCTTCCCCGTGAGCATGACGATGTGGTAGCCGCCGCCCGCTTTTACGAGCTCGGGGTAGACGCTGCCGACCTGAGTGATCGAGAACGCGGCTTTACGGACTGCGGTGCTGGGCTGTCCGTCGCCTTCCGCGGTGAAAAACTGGAGATCGCCCGAATTGCCCTTCGTGATTTCGTCTTCGGAGTGCTCTCGCGCCAGGCGGCTGAAGGTGGCGCGGTCGGCCTTGGTCGCCTGTTTCAAGATGGCCTCGGCCTTGGCTCGGTCCTCGATGAAGATGTCGCTGGCGCGCACCTGAGCCGGGCGGTCGAACTCGGTCGGGTCGGCGTCGTAGGCCGCTTGCACTTCCTCGTCGGTGATCGCTTGGTCTTGCAGCGGCGCGTCCACCTCTTGCTCGACCAACTCCTGAATCATGATGCTCCGGCGCGCGCGCTGGACCTCGGGGTCGTCCGCGTAGCCACGTCGCTTCGCTTCGTAGACGAGGAGCTCATAGCGGACGAGGTTGTCGAGGAACTCTTTGCGCCGCTCGGGGCTCTCGAACCGAGCTTGAAGATAGGGGGACTGGGACGCGAGACGTTCGGCGAACTCGCCGACGGTGATGGTTCGGTCACCGATCTTGGCCAGGACCTCGTTGGCCTGCGCTTCGGTCAGCCCGTGCTTCGGCCACTCTTCGGCAGCCGGCTCGTCGGAACTCTTCGAGCAGCCCGCTGCCGCGAGCCAGAACAAGATGATGACGCCGCGTTTCCAAGCCATCGTCAGCCGGGTAGCATATACCGCGTAGGCGGCAATCGGGCCAAAGTTCAGCTCGAATCACGGCCCGCGAGGACTTCGCGAACCTTGTCGGCCAGGTCGTCGAGCTCGAAAGGCTTGTCGAGGAAGCCATCGGCGCCGTAGAGGGGGGAGGTCATCTCGTTCAGGCGTTCACCGATGCCGGTGAGCATGATGACCCCCGTGCTCCCGAGGGACTCGTCTTCCCGGATGGCTCGGCAGACTTCCCAGCCGCTCATTCCGGGCATCATCACGTCCAGCACCACCAGCGTTGGTTTCTCCCGCCGCGCCAGCCGAAGCGCTTCCTCGCCGTCCGATGCCTCGATCACCTCCGCGGGGAGCCCGCTCAAGTGACGCGCGACAAGCGCGAGAATCTCCAAATCATCGTCGGCGACCAGAATCTTGGTCGTGGAATCGGTGCTCATCGTTTCGTTGCTTCCTGGTTCAGCTCGGCCGCATCCTCGTTTTTACGCGCTGCGTTGTCAATGGAGCCGTGCGTCCGGATCGACCAAACCGACCGAAGCCGCCTCGACCCATCCCTCGGCGCCGCTAACCACTCGCAATTTCACGAAATCGCGATCGATGGCGAGTACCTCGGCCCGATCGCCTCCGCGCGCTTCGCCTCGGATCCGGGCGTCGGTATCCGGCCCTTCCCGCAGACTCACCCGATCTCCGAGAGCCACCGCTCGGAGACCGTCCCGAAACATACCCGCTTTCACGCCAAGACCGAGGGCGCTGAAGCCGAGCAGGAGCCCCGCGCCCACGGCGAGACCAAGGAGGCGGTTGCTTCGCCGTCTCGTGGCCCAAGCAAAGCCCAGGCATCCGAAGAACAAGAGGTTGAACACGATCAAGGCATACGCGAGCGCGTCCTCGGTGAAGCTGGCGTACATTGCATCGCTCATCGAGCTGCTCCGCAGGATCGTCGCTTCCCCCTCGGCTTCGGCTCGCTGCTCTTCGAGCGTCCTCTCCGCCGCGCGAAGGTTGTCTTCGGTCTTCGCATCACCCGGGAGAAACTCGAGCGCTCTCTCGTAGTTGAGAATCGCGCGGGGGTAGTCCCCGGACTGCGCGAAGGACGTTGCCAGGTTGAAATACACGTCGCCGTCTCGCACGCCGGCCTCGACGAGCGTTTGGTACCCGGCTATCGACGTTTTGTAGTCACCCCGCGACGCGGCGACATTGGCCGTCTCGAACACGTCCCGCAGCGACGAGAGCGGAGCCTGCGCAGAAACGCTCTCAGCGAAGAGTAGCGCTGCGACGAAGAACAGCGCGCGCATCAAGCTATCCCTTTCGAGGCTTGCACTCGATCGATGATCGCGGCCGAACGTTGCAGGCAATGTTCCATTTCATCCCGGTTGATGCCGGATGCCGCGAATCGAGCGAAGTCGGCTCCCTCGAGCTCGTTGATGACGCGCTCGACCAAGTCGTCGTCGAAGCCAGACGCGCTGAGTCGTACGCGGAGCTCCGTATGCGGCAAGCCGCCGACAGGTTGGCCGAGTCGTGTCTCGAGCGCGTGCGTCAATGACGCGACGACCCGATCGTAGAACTCTCTCGGGTCGCTCGCTTCGAGCGCCGCGCGTGCGCTACGTAGGAGCTTTCGTTGGATGGCGGCGGCAGTAGTGCTTTGCTCCTCACGGCGCCGAGAGAGAGCCACGCCGAGCACCAGGATGGCGAACGCCATGGGCGGAATCGCGAGCAACCAAGCGAACCAGTCACGGCTGCGCACGGGAGAGCGATCTCGTTCGAGTGCGCTGTACATGCGAATGGGCCCGAACTCTGCCGGAGCCTCCTCGGCGTCGACTCTGGCGGGCTCAATCGTCGCTGATGGTGCCTTCGCCGCGCCCGTCGCGGTGAAGCTGAGCGGCGTAGTGCCGGCCGAGGCGTAGGTCTCGGTTTCGGGGTCGAAGTAGTGGATCTCGATCGGTGGAACCTCGTGCCTGCCGGGGGTCTCCGCGATCAGAATCCATTCCCAGGAGCGAGTGCCCGACAGCTTGCCGGCGTTGAGCGTTTGGCGGTCGCGGATGGCCGGTTGCAGGGCGCGAACACCGACCATGGGCGGAAGGTCGATGCGGAGGTCCTGAACGTTGCCCGCGCCGATCACGTCGACTCGAAGCGTGACGGCATCGCCGGTCGACACGCTCGTGCGGTCGAGGCGCGCCTGGGCGCGGTATTGGCCTACGACGACGTTCGGCGGCGTGGGCAAGGGGAGGGGTTTGACCCGGACGGAGACGGGAATGCCCTCGCGCTCGACGCGCTCGGCCGCATCGAAGAGGCTCATTCGCGCGACATCGAAGCTGACCCGCGGAGCGCCGAGTGTGAGCTCCCCGGTCCTCTGTGGGAATGCCGCAGAGCGGATCAGCGGGTAAACCTGGTAGTTGAGACCACGTACGCTGGCTGACTGGGCCTGAAGGTTGGTGATCGGGTCATCGTGAACCCAGAACCCATCCATCGGGGGCTTGGTGGGTGTGAGCGATTGTGGGCCGAGCCGAAGCCGAGTGTAGAGGTACACGGTGACGTTCACCTGTTGTCCGACGTACGCCTCTTCCGGTTCGACCACGGTGCGCAGAAACGCGCGTGCGTCGAACTTGGCGCCGGAGAGCTCGGCGTCCGGATCGCCCGGAGGAGGTGGGGCTGCGCTCGGACCGCCAGGAGCGCTTGACGTGCCCGCGCCCCCGCGCACCACGATGGTCAGCGGCTCGCTTCGGTGGACCTTGCCGTCGACCTTGGCGATGGCCGGGGAGAACGCGAACGTGCCCTCGGCGCTTGCCCGAAACACATATATGTGTGCGAGGCTCGACTGCTTCTGCACGCCCCGGCCAAAACCGAAGCTGAACTGCATCGGTCGCATGGTTTGGTGCGAGACGATCTCCAACTCGGGGTACTTGCGCAGGTCTTCGAGCTGGAGTCCCTCGATGCTCCCGCCCTGCGTCTGCACCCGGGCTTCGAGTCGAATCATCTCTCCAACACGGGCCTCGCTGGGGGAGGCGCTGAGCGTCACGCTGACCTCGGGCTGTGCGCCGGCGTAGTCTGCGATGAGCACGAGGCTGGCGAACAGGATGGCTGGAACGAGGCGCATCACCAGTCCTTCTCGGGTTTGCGCCGCCCAGCGTTTCGTCGCCGCGCCTGCTCGAGCGGAAGGCTCTCCTCGTTCTGCTCCAGCGCATCGAGGAAGCGCTCCACCTCGGAGCGCGGCACCGGCGTCTCCTGAGGCTCCTGCTCTTGCTGGTCCTGCTCTTGCTGGTCCTGCTCTTGCTGGTCCTGCTCCTGCTGGTCCTGGTCCTGCTGGTCTTGGTCCTGCTGGTCCTGGTCCTGCTGGTCCTGGTCCTGCTGGTCCTGGTCCTGCTGGTCTCGGTCCTGGTCCTGCTGCTGGTCCTGGTCTTGCTGGTCCTGGTCCTGCTGGTCCTGGTCTTGCTGGTCCTGGTCTTTCTGGTCCTGGTCTTTCTGCTCCTGGTCCTGCTCCTGGTCCTGGTCTTGCTGGTCTTGCTGGTCCTGCTGGTCCTGCTGGTCCTGCTCTTGGTTCCGCTCTTCCTCTTCGCGGATCCTCTGCAGGGCGTATTCCAGGTTCCAGGCCGCATCCCTGTTGCCGGGCTGCTGTCGAAGCGACTGCTTGAACGCCTGCGCGGCCTCACGGAAGTGACTCGAGGCCTCTTCGAAGCTCTCCTCTTCGGACAGGGCCTCGCCCTGGCGCGCATAGGCGATGCCGAGATTGTAGTAGGCGGCGGCGCGCGTGGGCGTTGCGGCAGCCGGGTCGGCGGCGGCGGTAAATGCCTCCTTGGCTGGCTCGCTGAGGTCTTGAGCGAGCAGCGCCAGGCCGCGATTGAGCTGTACCTCGCGAGCCTCCGGAAGCTCGCGGGCCGCCGTGTCGTAGGCCTCGAGCGCCTCAGCGTAGCGGGCCTCGGCCATGGCAGCGTTGCCCTTCTTCACGCTGGGGTTCTCCGTGCGCAGAGGACTCCATGCGAGCGCAGTCGCCGGAAGGAGAAGGCTGAGCGCGCACACGAGGAAGCTGGTCGCTCTCATGCCTCCCTCCTTCGCCGCCGGATGATCCAGGCCTCGGGCAACAGTCCCTCGAGGACGATGAGCAGAAACGCGGGCAGCAAGACCAGCGCGAAGCGGTTCTCGTGCACCGTGACCCGTCGCGCCTTTCGCTCGGACGCTTGGAGCTTCGCAAGCTCACGCCGAATCTGGAGCACGCCGACCGTGCCTTCTTCGGCCCGCACGTATTCGCCGCCCGTCATCGACGCGATCTCCTTCAGCGTGTCTTCGTTTTCTGCGCTCAGGGAGCTCATGACGAGGCGCCCGTCCGAGTCCTTCAGGTGACCGACGAGTGTACCGTCGGCAGTGTAGCTTGGAATCGGTTCGCCGCTGCTCGAGCCGATACCGACCGCGTACACCTTGATCCCGGCTTCCGATAGCTCCTCGGCCGCCGCGAGCGGATCGCCTTCGTGGTCCTCGCCGTCGGTCAACAGGAGCACGACCCGGGAGCGCGCGGCAGCGGAGGCTTCCTCGTTGCCCCGCGCGTTGGAGCTCTCGATGAGACGCTTTGAAGCGATGAGCGCTTTGCCGATCGCCGTGCCGCCGACGGGCATGTCCATCGGGCCGAGATCCCGAAGGAACAAGCGCACCGCCGAGTAGTCGACCGTCATCGGAAAAGCCATCGCGTCGCCGGCGAAAGCGACGAGCCCGACTCGATCCCCGTCGAGGTCATTCAACAGGAGCTCGAGCTCACCCTTGGCGCGCTTGATGCGACTCGGATGCACGTCCTGAGCGAGCATGCTCTTCGAAAAATCGAGCGCGATGACGACGTCGATTCCCCGTTTCCGAAGGACTCGCGTGCGGCTGCCGTACTGCGGCCCCGCGAACGCGACGATGACCAGGGCCACGCCGATCAGCGCCAGGGTCACGCGGGTGACGCGCCACCACTGCGCTCGCCCCGCGATCAAGGGTCCGAGCGTGCCAGCTTGGCCGAACATGTCCGTAGCCCGACGTCTTCGCGTCGCATGCCACCAGAGAGCCGCTGCCGCCAGGGGCAGGAGGCCGAGCAGCCAAAGTGCTTGGGGGTCCGCCCAACTCATGGCCACCTCCTCAGCCAGAGCATCACCAAGAGCTCGACGAGCAGAAACAGCATCGCGGGTCCGACGAATGCGGGGAAGAGCTCGGTGTACATTCTGCCCGCGTCTTCGATGTCACTCTTCTCGAGCGCGTCGAGGATCTGATGGAAGCTTTGTTCGAGTGCCTCGCGGTCGCTCACCAGGAAGAACTCGCCGCCCGTTCGATCTGCCATCTGGTCGAGCAAGTCGGGGTTCACGGGAAAGTTCGCCGAACCGAAAATCGCACCGCCGAAGATGCCGGTGCCCTGCTGCACGGGCGCGTCCGCGCTCACGCCCATCAAGATGGGGTAGATCTTGACGCCCATCGCGCTCGCCAGCTCCGCCGCTTGTGCGGGCGAGACGTTGCCTGCGTTCGACTCTCCGTCTGTGAGAAGGATGATGACCTTACTCTTTGCGCTAGAGCGCTTGAGCCGATTGAGGCTCACACCCACCGCGTTGCCGATGGCCGTTCCCCGCCCGTCGATTTGATCGAGCTTGAGCCCGCGAAGCGCGGAGCGGAGAGCCTCTCGGTCCGTGGTGAGTGGGAGCAGCGTGTATGCATCGCGTCCGAACACCACCGCGCCGATTCGGTCGTTCGGTCTGCGATTGATGAACTCGCCTACGACGGATTTCGTTGCTCGAAAACGCGTCGGTCGAATGTCTGCTGCCTCCATCGAGCCCGACATGTCGAGCGTCAGAATAATCTCGATGCCGCTCACCTCCGCCGTGTCACGAGCGTGGATGCTCTGCGGGCCGGCCAAGCCAACGACGATCAGGGCAAGCGCGATCGTCCGCAGAGCGCTCGGGAGATCGCTAAGTCGATTCCGCCACGTTGGCTTTTGCGAGCGCAGAGCCGCGGTTCGACTGAATTGAAGGCGAGGGCGCGCCCGGCGCTGTATCGAGACTCGGCTAATCCAGACCAATGCGGCGCCCAGCGCGAGCAGGGCGGCCCAGGGCCGCTCGAAGCGAAGCTGTTCGTCCGAGATCAGGATCTGGTAGCGAGATTCGAGGTAGCGAAGGCTCATCACGAGCCCGACGAACGCCGCGAGCGCGAGCCAGCCGAGCGCCCAAGCCTTTCGCTCCGAAGGCTTCACGATGCGCTCCCTTCCTGGGTCGCTTTCGGCATCGTGCGCATCACGAGTGCGAACGCCTCCTCAATGAGCTCCCGCGAGGCTTCGTCGGCGAGCGAGGCCCTCGCGAACTTCACCAGATCGCACTGCCCGAGAAAACCAATCACCTCTGCCGGCGCAATCGAGAGCAATTTTGCCTTCGCGAGCTTGGTGGCGATCTCGTCCGTCGTGCTTTCGAGGCCATGAAACCCGAAGCGACGGCCGAGGTAGCCACGGACCGAGTCACTGACTGCGTCGACCCAAGCTTCCGTATCGCCCGCCGCAATGGCAGTTTCACGTCGATCCGCATGCGTGCGGAGCTCGGCGAGGGCGGTCTCCCAAGGCGGCGGTGGCGGTGGCGGCGCCGGCTCCGGGCGGTCTCGCCTCTGCCACCAACGCATCAAAAGCCAGCCGAGCAGCACACCAAGAACCAGGACGAGAAGCGCCGCGAGTGCGATCAGCAGTCGGTAGTCTTCCTGTTCGACGACCACGGGTTCGGTCTGCGGCCTGAGCTCGGGCTCGGGCTCGTTCGCAAGCACCGAGTGGATCTCGACGTCGCGCGCATCGGTCACGAGCTCGATCAGCTCGCCCTCCGCACTCGTGATGCGTACGCGAACAGGTCCGAGTGCATGCGTGCCGAGCTCGAAGCAGAGTAGTCGGAGCTCGAAGGTGAGCGTCTGCCACTCTCCGCTCGCGGACGGCTCCGCCGTGAGCTTCTTGTCGAGGATCTCGAACGGCTCGAACGTCTGCTCCGGCACCGCGGCGTCATCGGTGGAGCTCGCAGTCACCGTCACGATGACGTCGATCGGATCGCCGAGCGTCGCCTCGAGTGGCGCCTCGAACGAAACCGCGCGCTCCTGCGCCCCAGCAAGGGCCGGCACCATCAAACAGAGCGCAATGATCGCAGCCGAGCGTATCATCGGTAGCCCGTGAGCCTCCGCTGCCGCATTCGGAACAGCTCGGTCAGCGGCTTGACGAAGTCACGGTCGGTGCTGACCGTGATGTGGTCGAGTTGGAGCCGACGAAACAGGTGTTCGCGGCTTGCGCGCTGTCGCTGCATCTCGCGGGCGTAGTCCGCACGAACACTCAGGCTCGACGTGTCGATCTCGACGAGGTCACCTGTCTCGAGGTCTTCCATGAGTGCGAGCCCGACATCGGGAAGCTCGTCTTCCCTCGGGTCCACGATTTGAATTGGAATCAGGTCGTGCTTCGCAGACACGACCTTGAGCGGTTTTTCGTAGTGCTCCGCGATGAAGTCGCTGATCAGAAACGCGACGGTCTTTCGCTTGCCGACTCCCCCGAGAAGGTCGAGGGCGACACCGAGGTCCGTGCCCTCGCTCTTCGGCTCCGCGTTGAGGATCTCGGTGACGACTCTCATCACGTGAGAACGGCCCTTCTTCGGCGGCACGAAGCGCTCGACCTGATCGGTGAACAAGATGAGGCCCACACGATCGTTGTTCTTGATGGCGCTGAACGCGAGCAGTGCCGCGACCTCGGCCACGGTTTCGATCTTCGGCTTGTCGGTGGACCCGAATCGACCGCTCGCGGAAAGGTCGACGAGGAGCATCACGGTCATCTCGCGCTCTTCGGTGAACACCTTCACGTAGGTGTCGTTCATTCGAGCGCTGACGTTCCAATCGATGAAGCGAACGTCGTCTCCCGGCTGATACTGACGGACCTCGCTGAAGGCCATCCCGCGACCCTTGAAGACCGAGTGGTAGCTTCCCGCCAGTTGATCGTTGGCGAGCCTCGAGGTGTAAATCTCGATCTTCTTGAGTTTCTTGACCAGCTCGCGAGAGATCACGATCGCGCCTCGCCTAAGGTACTTCGACCGTCTCGAAGATACGTCGGACGATTTGGTCGCTCGTGATTTCCTCGGCTTCGGCCTCGTACGAGCGGATGATTCGATGGCGAAGTACGTCAGGCCCGATCGCCTTGATGTCCTCCGGTGTCACGTAGCCACGGTGACGCATGAAGGCGTGTGCACGGGCCGCTACGTTGAGGGCGATCGATGCGCGTGGCGAGGCTCCGTGCGCGATCATGTCGGTGAGATCGCCGAGGCCGACCCGGACGGGGTGACGGGTCGCCGTGACGATCTGCACGATGTAATCCTTGATCTTCGGGTCGATGTAGACGTGACCGATGGTCTTTCGTGCTTCGAGCAGTTTGGTCGTCGTCGTGACCTGCTGCACGTCCATCCCGGAACCGGCATCCCGGCCGAGCAGCAGATGGTCCGAGATCTGGTCCATGATCTTCCGCTCTTCCTCCTGGCTCGGGTAGTCGACCCGAACGTGGAGCATGAAGCGGTCGACCTGCGCCTCGGCGAGCGGGTAGGTGCCCTCTTGTTCGATCGGGTTCTGGGTTGCCATCACCAAGAAGGGCTCTTCGAGCTTGTGCGTCGTGTCGCCGATGGTGACCTGGTGCTCCTGCATCGCTTCGAGCAGAGCGCTCTGAACCTTCGCTGGAGCGCGGTTGATCTCATCCGCCAAGACCAGGTTTGCGAAGATCGGACCTTTCTTCGCGCTGAACTCGCCACTCTGCTGGTTGTAAATCACCGTGCCGATGACATCGGCGGGGAGCAGGTCGGGCGTGAACTGCACGCGCTGGAACTTGGCCGCGATGGTGTCGCAGATGGTGTTGACGGTCAGCGTCTTGGCGAGCCCCGGGACACCTTCGAGCAAGATGTGCCCTCCGGTGAGGAGCCCGATCAGGATGCGCTCGATCATTACATCTTGGCCGACCACCACTTTGTGAACCTCGTGGAGGATGGGATCGATGAAGGCGCTCTCGCGCTGAACCATTTCATTGATGGCACGAACGTCGTTGGACATGGATTTTCCTCGGGGCGGGGAGCTAGCACGCGCCCATACCGCTCTCCAACACCCAGGGACAGACCTTTATTCAGAATCCGCGCCCCTTGCCCTAGCCCCGACCTTTGCCCTAAACCCCCCTACATGTCCGACCCCATCTCCCAAGAGCTCTTCAAGCGGGCCTCGAAGGTCATCCCTGGCGGCGTCAACTCTCCCGTGCGCGCCTTCCGCGCCGTCGGTGGGGAGCCGATCTTCGTTCGAGAAGCCCATGGCCCGATTCTCGTCGGTGCCGACGGTGCAGAGTACGTGGATTACATTGGTTCCTGGGGCCCGATGATCCTCGGGCACGCGCACCCCGATATCGTGGCCGTGATTCAGGAGGCCGCCACCAAGGGGTCGAGCTACGGCGCTCCGACCGAGGCCGAGATCATCATGGCTGAGCGCATTCGCGACGCCGTCCCGACGATGGAAATGTCGCGTCTCGTCTCGAGCGGCACCGAGGCGACCATGGGCGCTCTTCGGGTGGCCCGCGGGTACACCGGCCGGGACCTCATCGTGAAGTGCATCGGCGGATACCACGGCGGGGCCGACTATTTGCTGGTGAAAGGTGGAAGCGGCCTTGCCACCCTCGGCAAGCCTGACAGCGCAGGGGTCCCTGCGGCGATCGCCGGTACCACCCTCGTCGTGCCGTACAACGATGGCTATGCGCTCGAAAAGCTCTTCAGCGAGCGCGGGAGCGAGATCGCGGCGGTCATTTTCGAGCCTGTGGCGGGAAATATGGGCTGTATTCCCCCCGATCCCGAGTGGCTCGACGCGCTTCGAACGCAGACGCAGAACCACGGCGCACTCCTGATCTGCGATGAGGTGATGACGGGATTCCGCGTCGCCTGGGGCGGCGCCCAGGCCCGATTCGATATCCAGCCCGATCTGACCTGTCTCGGCAAAATTATCGGCGGGGGTCTCCCGGTCGGCGCCTACGGCGGAAGGCGCGAAATCATGGAGAAAGTCGCGCCTGTCGGCCCTGTGTATCAAGCTGGCACCCTCAGCGGAAACCCGCTCGCGGTCGCTGCCGGGCTCAGCACGATCGAGCACCTGCTCCGGCCTGGGGTGTACGAGGACCTCGAAGAGAAGGGCGCGAACGTCCAGGCGATGCTCGAAGAGCACGCGGGCGGCGCCGGGGTTCCGATCACGGTCCAACGGGTCGGTTCGATGCTGACCGCTTTCTTCCGGAACAAGCCCGTCCGCAACTGGGACGAGGCGGCCGACACCGATCGCGAGGCGTTCGGGGCATGGCATGCGGCGCTCCTCGAAAATGGCGTGTACTGGCCCTGCAGTCAGTTCGAGGCAGCCTTCATCTCCCTGTCGCACGACGCGGCGACCCTGCACAAGACGGGGCTTGCTTTCAAAGCCGCGTTCGCAGCCCTTTGAGGAAGCGGAAACCAGCATTTTTCGGGCTGGAAGTGGTCTTCGACCAACCTTGACCCCACCTTTCCCCATGCTATACGCCGCGCGCTCTTTGGGCGCGGATCCTTGGAACTATAGGGAAACGATGTGCTGGGTATGCTCCTCAATCGGGAACAAAGGGAGCAGCTCAGGCAGGTGGGCGGCTTGTCTACGATCGGGCTCGAAATCGCCCTTTCGATCACCCTCGGCTACTTCGGCGGCCGTTGGTTGGACGAGAAGCTCGGAACAGAACCTTGGCTCGAATGGATTGGCCTTGGTTTTGGGCTTGCCGCCGGCGCTCTAAGCCTCTACAGGGTCGTCCGCCGCGCTCAGCGGATGATGGAAGCAGAAGACGAGAAGTCTCCGTGATCGACCAACTCAAAACGCAAACCCCACGCTACGTCGCGGTCTCCGCGATGGTGCTCGTCGGCTTGGCCTTCGTGCTTGCGGGGCCCGTCGTTGGCACTGGCGCCGTTATCGGCGGCGTGGTGGCGACGCTGGATGCTTGGGCGATCACCTGGCTCGCGAAGCGCATCGTGTCGGGCGCGGGTTTCATCGGCAGCGGTCTGGCTGCCGGCCTTCTCGGCGTGAAGCTCGTGACACTGCTCGCGGTCTGCTGGGCTCTGCTCGAGCGCTGGGGCACTGACCCGCTCGGCTTTTCCATCGGGCTCGGAGCCCTGGTCATCGGAATGCTTTTCGCTGGAGTCGATCTGGCGATTCGAGAAGCACAAACCGCGCGCACTGCGCCAGCGGTAGGGGAGGGGTAAGACGTGCCGCACGGCGAATCATGGTTCAGCTTCCTTCCCTTCCTCGAGCCCCTTTCCCATTGGGCCTCGGAGACGTTCGGTCCGAGCTACATGGAGCACAACGCGCACCTCGGTGTGCAACATGTCTTGGCGTACGGCACCGTCGTGCTGCTCCTCATCGCCGTCGCCATCTACGTGAGCCGGAAGCTGAAGAACCCCGAGGACAAGATCCTGCCTGAGGGCAAGGTGACCTTCTACGGCTTCATCGAGACGATCGTCGGCGCCACGTACAAGCTCTCCGCTGATTTGATGGGCGCACAGCCAGCGAAGTACTTTCTGCCGCTCATCGGTGCCTGCGCCCTGGTGATTTGGTTCTCGAACGCGCTCGGCCTCATCCCGGGCTTCATGCCACCGACCGACAACTTGAACACGACGTTCGCAATGGCGATCGTGATTTTCTTCACGACTCACGTCTACGGCGTCAAAGAGCAGGGCTTCGTGAAGTACTTCTCGCACTTCTTCGGGCCGAAAGTGCCGTGGTGGATCGCCTGGTTCATCGCCCCGCTGATGTTCGTCATCGAGATGATCTCGCACATCGTGCGACCGATCACGCTCGGCATCCGACTCATGGCGAACATGACGGCCGACCATATGGTCCTCGGCATCTTCGTCGGCTTGTTCGCTGGCATGGGCCTGGTGCTCCTGCCCGTGCCCGTCGTCTTTTACTTGATGGGCGTTCTGGTCGTTACCGTCCAGACCCTGGTCTTTTGTTTGCTCTCGGTGATTTACATCACCTTGGCAATCCAACACGAAGAAGAACACTAAGTTTCCCTCTCGGAAGAGAGGCTTGAGGAGGCTCCGGAAAATGACGAAATTGGCTCTTCGACTTGTCAGCTTTGCTGCACCACTCGCTCTCACTGCGACCGCGTTTGCACAGGACGCCGCGGCCGATGCTGAGAACCAAGGCGTCGCAATCGCGGGCCGCGCGATGGCTGCGGGCTTGGCCATCGGCATCGCAGCATTTGGCTGCGGCCTCGGTCAGGGTCGCGCCGCGACTGCAGCGCTCGAGGGCATCGCTCGTAACCCGAACGCTTCGGGTAAGATCCTCGTCCCGCTCATTCTCGGCCTGGCGCTCATCGAGTCGCTCTGCATCTACGCGCTCGTCATCGCTTTCCAGATCCAGCCCTGAGCCTCACGGGTCGTCGGGGTATGGCGCCTAGCGCGTGCCCTGGCGGACCACGGCTTACCGCACCATACTTGCGAGCATGACGAACCAGCAAGACCCAAACCCGCCCGCACGACCCGCCAAGAAGCGGGGTCTGTCCGGTGGGGTCAAAGCGGCCTTGGTGTTCGTCGTGCTCGTGGGTGCGGCTTCATGGTTGCTTGCGGGCAGCGACAATCCCTTCGTGTACTCCAAGTTGGTCCACGAGGTGATGAGCGAGCCCGATTCCTTCGAAGGTCGGCGCCTGCGCGTCGAAGGCGAGCTGCGGGAAGGGTCGATTCAGTTTCGTGAAGACCCGTGCGAATGGCGCTTCGTTCTCTACAAGGAGGACAAGGAGATGGCCGTGCGCTTTCCGCAGTGCGTGGTGCCTGACACCTTCCGCGATGGCATGGGTATTCAGGTTACCGTGCAAGGTGAGCTCGGCGACGACGGCGTGTTTCTCGCCAACCAGGTGATTCCACGCTGCCCCTCGAAATACGAGATGCAGCAGCGGATGGAAGCCGGCGAAGAGATGCCGTACGACCCGAACGCCAAGTTGCCCGGTCAGAGCTAAAAAGCCCGCCTCCTGAGGAGACGGGCTCTCGCTGGTCCTGCGAGGAACGCTACGTTGCGTCGATCTGCGCGACTCGCTTCTCGTGTCGGGTGTTCTCGCGCGTCGCAGCGCCTTCGATGTTGCGCATCTGCTTGTCGTAGTACTCTTGCACGCGCTTCTTTCGGCTTTCGATCTCTTTCACCTGCGTCTCGTGACGCCTGTGCTCCTGCGCGATGAGGCGCTTCTTGCGAGCCTCCTTGGCCGCGGCGGCGCGTGCCTCTTGCTCGATCTTGCGCTTTTCTGCAGCTGCCTTTTGCTTCGCCTTCCGCTCCTCGGCGGCGGCCTTTCGGGCTTCCGCGTCGGCCTGGCCCTTGCTCTTGGCGTCATCGGCCTTGGCTTTGCCCTCGGCCTTTGCATCATCGGCCTTGGCTCGACCTTGTTCCTTGGCGTCGCTGGCTTCTTTCTTGGCTGCGCCCTTCATGTCTTCGTGCGAGTCCGCTTGGACCCACGCGGTGTTCGCGATCGAGGCCCCCAACACGAGCGCCAGTGCGATCAGTAACGATGAAACGATTCTCATTCCTTTGCCTCCGGTCAATGGTGCAGGCTCGCGACCGTGTCGCCCCCGCCCGCTTCTAGTTCCCAAGTTAGGCCTGAAGCGTCGATCGCCCAAACGCTTTGGAGGTTCTTGACCGCAGAGACTAAACAGCCGTACAGTGCCTCGGATGAGCACAGTGGGGGGGGAAGCAAGGCCCGTAAAGCGGCCTTTTCGCCGTGTGGAGAAGCCTTGGGCGCGACTTGCTGGCGCCTCTGAGGTTCTCGAGCGCTGGCAGACCGACGGCACCTGGCGAAACGTCACCTGGAGTCACCGGGTGGAGCCGCACGAGGCGAGCTTCGCGGATATGCCGGCTGACTTGGCTCCAAGCGTACAGCGTGCGCTAGCGACTCGCGGGATCGATCGGCTCTACGATCATCAAGCGCGCGCGTTCGAGCTCGCTTCGGCGGGCAAGCATGTCGTCGTGGCGACACCGACCGCGTCCGGGAAGAGTCTTTGTTACAACCTGCCGATCCTTCAGGCGCTCGCTTCCGACCCAAGCGCGACCGCGCTCTATCTGTTCCCGACGAAGGCGCTCGCCCGCGACCAAGAGGAAGCGCTGCGTGCGTTCATGCGCGACGCGGAGCTGAGCATTGGGGCGGTCACGTACGACGGCGACACGCCAGTGGATGCGCGCCGCGCCGCGCGACAGCGTGCGGGGGTGCTCCTCACGAATCCAGACATGCTGCACGCCGGCATCATGCCCCACCATACGGGCTGGGCGCGCCTCTTCTCGAACCTGAAGTATGTCGTGGTCGATGAGCTCCATACCTATCGTGGCGTGTTTGGCTCTCATCTCGCGAACGTGATGCGGCGACTCGTTCGAATCGCCCGGTTTCATGGATCCTCGCCAACCTTTCTCTTCGCGTCCGCGACCATCGGCAACCCGCAAGAGCATGCCGCGCGCATCTGCGGTGAACCGGTCGAGCTGATCGCGGAAAGTGGCGCCCCGACCGGTCCGCGCCAGGTGCTCGTCTACAACCCACCCATCGTCAACGCCGAGCTCGGCATCCGGCAAAGCTACATCAAGACCGCGGTGCGACTCGCGCAAGACCTGGTCCGAGCGGGAGTTCCGACGCTCGTGTTTGGAAACTCGCGAAACGGCGTCGAGGTGATGCTGAAGTATCTTCGCGACCGGCTCGAGCGAGACCATGTCCCGGCGTCGGCGATTCACGCGTATCGGGGCGGTTATCTGCCCGATACCCGGCGGCGCATCGAGGCGGCGCTTCGTGCAGGGGACATCCGCTGCGTCGTCGCGACCAATGCGCTCGAGTTGGGAATCGATATCGGAGCGCTCGATGCCGTCGTGTGCGCTGGGTATCCGGGCACGATGGCCGGCCTTTGGCAGCGCTTCGGGCGGGCAGGACGTCGCCGTGACCTCGCTCTCTCGGTGCTGGTCTCGTCGAGCAATCCGATTGACCAGTACGTGGCGCGACACCCGAGGCAACTCGTCTCTGCCCCGATCGAGCACGCGCGCATCGATCCGGACAACATCGAGATCCTCATTCAGCACCTCAAGTGCGCGGCCTTCGAGCTTCCCTTCGAGCCCGACGATGTTTACGGCGATGTCCCGGACGACGCCTTGGGCGATGCGCTCGACTACTTGGCGGACAACGGGGTCGTGCACCCGACCTCGTCGGAGCGTGGCTCGATCTATCACTGGGCGTCGGACAGCTATCCTGCCAACAATGTGTCGCTTCGGAGTGCTAGCTGGGACAATTTCGTCATCGTGGACCTCGACGGGGACCGCACGATTGCCGAGATGGATTGGCGCAGCACCCATACGATGTTGCACGAGCAGGCGATCTATCAGCACGAAGGCGGGCAGTATCAGGTCGAGCGCCTCGACTTCGACAACCACAAGGCGTTCGTGCGCCACGTGCAGCCCGACTACTACACGACCGCGATGACCCACAGCAAAGTCACCGTACTCGAGCAAGACCAGGGGGCGATTGTCGACCTCGGGGAGGTGCCGCTCGATGCGGGCCTGGGCGACGTGAGCGTCGTCGAGAAGGTGGTCGGCTACAAGAAGATCAAGTTCCACACGCACGAGAACATCGGCTACGGCGAGGTACACCTGCCGGAGATGCAGAAGCATACGAGCGCATTTTGGCTCACGTTTTCCGAGGATTTCGTGCAGAGCCAGCCGGAGCCGAGAGCCATCGTCGTCGACGCGCTTCGCGGGCTATCGAAGGCGATGCATATCGTTGGTGCCGTCGGACTGATGATCGACCCACGCGACCTCGGACGCACGCTCGGCAGTCGCAATGGGGACGACGGGCCGCCAGGCACAGGCCAAGGTCCCGGGTTCGACCCGACAATCTTCCTCTACGATACGGTTGCGGGGGGCATCGGACTGTCGACTCGCCTCTATGAAGAGCGTGAAGAGCTCTTGCGTCGCGCCCGCCATCTGATCGAGAGCTGCGAGTGCGACGAAGGGTGCCCCGGGTGCATCGGTCCCGATGCTTCGAGTGAGGATGAGCCGGAGGCTGCCCGCAAGAAGCTCGTCCTTGGTTTGCTGGATGCCGTAGGCGTGAGCGCCACACACTGAAGACCATGTCGATCAAGAGAGGCCTCCAACGACTCGCGCAGACGACGCCCCGCAAGCTGGACGTGGCCAGCGTGCGTGGCGTCTTGCCTGGCACGCTCCGCGAGACGGAACACGGCGCGCTTCATCTCATCGACGAGTACCTCGAGCCGCGACATCACCACGGGCGCGCACCGATCGCCGAGGCGCTTCGCGTATCCACCGAGCGCTTGGCGCAGCTGGCCCTCGACCCCGCGCTCGAGCACGTCGACTTCGAGCGCGCACTTTTCTTCGACACCGAGACGACCGGGCTCGCCGGCGGTACGGGCACGGTCCCCTTTCTCATCGGGATCGCTTGGTTCGAGGACGAGTCCTTTCGAATTCAGCAGCTTTTCCTACCTGATCTAGGCCGTGAGGCGCCGATGCTGCATTGGCTGCGAGAGCGGGTCGCACGCAGCAGTTGTGTCGTCTCGTTCAATGGAAAGACCTTCGACTGGCCTCTTCTGCGCAATCGCTTCGTGATGAATCGGGTGAAGGCGCCCGTGCTGCCTCCGCACCTCGACCTCCTTCACTGCGCGCGTCGAATCCTCCGATCCCGTTTGAAGTCGGTCCGTCTGGTCGAGCTCGAACGAAAGGTGCTCGGCATGTACCGTGAGGACGACGTCTCAGGCGCTCTGATTCCGCAGCTCTACTTCGACTACCTCGACGGAGGTGATATCTCGCCGATGGCGAAGGTCATCGAGCACAACGCCAATGACCTGATCGCGCTCGCTGCTCTCGTTGCCAAGCTCGTGAACCATTTCGACGAGGTGCATGGTGGTGACGACCCACGCGATCATCTGGCATATGCCCGAGTCGCCGAGCGAACGGGCGACCGGCAACGAGCACGCTCCTTTGCGAGCGCAGCGGCTCGAGGTGGTGGAGAGTCTGCCTGCACCGTCGAGGCCTGTATGTTGAGCGCTCGTATGGCGAGGCGCGAGGGTGAGGTCGACGACGAAGAGAGCGCGCTGCTGGCCGCCCTTGATGCGGCCGATGCGGAGAATCTCAAGGCCGCCGTACGATTGGCTTTGGCGAAATTCTACGAGCATCGACGTAAAGACTTGGCGCGCGCGCTCGAGCATGCAGCAGAGACTGCGCTTGCCGAGGGAGCCGAGAGTCAGGAGCGACGGCGGAGCCGACTCGAACGACGGCTCAGCCTAAAGACCTGACCTTTTTGCAGTGTCGCAATCCGCTCTGGCACGCCGTGGCACAGGGATGTACGCTCTCAGCGACGGAATCATAGGGTTTTTCGTGATGTGGCTTGGCACTGAAGTTGCTCTGTCTAGGACACGAACCCATGCCCGGAGAGATCGTGATGAGCCGATGGTCCAGAGCTTTTGTCGCCGTGGGCGCCCTCGTGGTGTTCGCGGCCGCCTGTGGTGAGACCAGCAGTACCGACACGGCGCCGACCGAGGGCTTCGTGTGCGGCGCCGACGGGAACACCTATTCCGTCGAGGATGCGGACACCGGTGGTCGTGCAGTCGCTCATCGTGGACGCTGCGACGAGCCAATGCCTTGTGACGCGCCAGACGATTGCTTCGTCGGCGATGAGTGCTTCGACGCAGCGGACGCGACCTGGTGTGTGCCAGGGCCCACGCGCTGCGATTGTCCGGGTGTCTTCGAGCCCGTGTGCGGCGGTGACGGACGCAACTACATCAACATTTGCGAGGCGGCCTGTGCCGGCGTCGGAGCTCGGCACGAGGGTTATTGCGAAGAACCTCCGGGTCGAGGGTGCGTGCGTGCGGGGTGTAGCGATCACCTTTGCGTCGAAGAGGGTATGGACATCGCCAGCACTTGTGAGTGGCGTCCGGTCTACGAGTGCTACCAGCAAGCGACCTGCGAGCGGCAGGAGAACGGCCAATGCGGGTTCACGCCAACGCATGAGTTCGTCGAGTGCTTGGAAGGCCACGGTCAGGGCATGTGTCATATCGACCCGCTTTGGCAGAACGGCTTCGAGGCCGAGTGCGAGAGCCCGCAGGTGCCTGGTATCGTCGGCATCATCGCAGTTCAGCCGTTCGACCTACTGCGTCTCGGTGAGCCGTTTCCCGCGAGCTACGAGCTGCTCGAGCCTGCGGTGTTCGGTGGCGAGTTCGAGGGCGACGGGGTGATCTTCTGCGCCGGCGAGCAGGCCCGACTCCAGGGTCACGCGCCGATGACGCCGCTCGGGCCGCTCGAGTTCGAGTGCAGAGTCCTTGGTGCAACCGAGCCATGCATGTGCCTGGACATCTATTCGCCAGTGTGTGGCGTTGACGGGCAGACGTACGGAAACGGATGTGAGGCCGAGTGCGCAAACGTCGAGATTGCCTACGAAGGCGAGTGTCACGGTGGTTGCCCGGTGGAGACTCATATTCGCAACTTCGAAGGGGAGTGCGTGCCGAAGTGCTACGGCCCCGAACAATGCGGCGACGAACAGACCTGCAACGCGGGCGAAGTGTGCCTGCAGGATCCGGCGTGTCCGGCTTGCGACGTCTGTGCGGGCTGGTGCACTCCGCCGGCGGGCGATTGCCGGACCAATGGGTGCGAAGCTGGATGGACTTGTGAGAACTGCCCGACCCCGGACGGAGAGCGGGAGTGGCTCTGTCTGCCCCCCAACGCCGGGGCATGCGAACCGCCCGACGAGTGTCGTCCCACGGGATGCAATGGCGAGATCTGCGCTAACCAGGACGTCGCCTCACCTTGCGTAGCCCTCCCTGAGTTCGCCTGTTACGCGGAGCATGGCCTCTGTGAGGTGCAACCCTGGGGCGAGTGCGGTTGGACGAATACTCCCGAGCTCGATGAGTGCCTGTCCGAGTTCGACTGCCGCGGTACCGGCTGCGCCGACGGGACGTACTGCGGGTTCTGTTGGATCGACTGGGCGTGCATCCCCGACGGCGCCGCCTGCTAGCGCTTACCCCCCCGTGCGCCGTCCGAGCCGGTCTCACCATCGCCGGCAGGCCGTCGTACGGGGGTGGCCTTACTTACGAGACGTGCATGCCCTCGACCGTGATCTCGGTCGTCACCGAGTTCGCGATGAAGCAGTGCTTGTGCGCGTTCTCGTGAAGCTTCTCGAGCGCCTCGGGACTTGGGGCCTCGCCGTTCCAAGTGATCTTCGGACGAAGCACCACCTTCGTAATCGCGATGCGTCGCTCAGCGTTGCGCTCCATCAAGCCGACGGCCTCGTCTTCGTAGTCGTCGACCACAAATCCGTCACGGGCCGCGAGCGACAAGAAGGTCAGCATGTGGCAGCTACAGAGCGAGGCGACGAACGCTTCCTCCGGGTCGACCAGGGCAGGGTTCCCGAGGTATTGCGGCGCTGCCGAGGCGTGGACTTCGTTTCCGCCCACGAACTTCCAGACGTGGTCTCGTGAATACTCCTTGGGCTTGAACTCCTTGCCGTTCCGATTCCAGTGCACGTTTGCGCGGTGTTCAGACATCTCTGCTCCTTCGTGCGGGAAGCCTAGGGCCGTTTCGAAGAGGGTCCACGCTTCCCGCACGAAGGAGTGCACAAGATGCCAACGCATTTCTTGCGCGCGCTTTGCGCCTCTAGCCGCCCGAAAGAGCAGACATCTCGACATGGACCGGCGGCGTGTCGTCGGTGAGGCGATTGTCGAGGAAGCCTTCCGGCAGGGAGACCTTCTGTCGGCCCGCCGCCTTTCCACGCGGCACGCGCATCGCCTCGGGCGGGAATGGCTCGGTGGGGTCGACGCTGCGAAGGATCTCTTCGAGGCCCGCGAGGGTGTTCACACGCATGAGACGCGAGCGCAGCTTGGCGCTTCCACGAAAGCCCTTCGTGTACCAACTGCTGTGTCGGCGAAACATCCGCATCGCGGAGTCTTCGCCGGCCCACTCGGACAAGAACGTCGCGTGTCGGAGCGCAATGTCTGCAATCTCGCCGAAGCTCGGCGGGTCTTGGGGCTCGCGGCCGTTGAACACATCGTTCAAGTCTCGGAACAGCCAGGGTCGGCCAAGACACCCGCGGCCGATCACCACACCGTCGCACCCCGTCGAGCGCATCATGCGAAGGGCATCGTGTGCTTCCCAGATGTCCCCGTTGCCGAGCACAGGAATGCTACGAACCGTCGCCTTCAAGTCGGCAATCGCGTTCCAATCTGCATGTCCGTCGTAGAGCTGAGCGGCCGTTCGCGCATGGAGCGCAACCGCTTGGCAGCCTTCCTCCTCTGCGATGCGACCGGCGTCTCGGTAGGTGAGCAGCTCGTCGTCGATGCCCATTCGGAACTTGATCGTGACCGGAATCCCAGCTGCGTTCGTCACGGCTGCACGAACGATGTTCGCGAGCAGGCGTGGCTTCACGGGAATCGCGGAGCCGCCGCCTTTGCGTGTCACCTTGGGAACCGGGCAACCGAAGTTCATGTCGATGTGGTCGACGTGCCCTTCGCCGACGAGCCATTTCACAGCTTCGCCAACGTAGTACGGGTCGACGCCGTAGAGCTGCAGGCTTCGCGGGGATTCCTCCTCGCCGAACTCCGCGAGCATCAGCGTCTTGGCTCTGCCCTCCACCAGCGGCCGCGCCGTGACCATCTCGCTCACGTAGAGCCCGGCGCCGAACTCACGACAGATCGCTCGAAACGGCCAATTGGTCACACCGGCCATCGGCGCGAGCACGACCGGCGGCCAGACTGAAAGTGGCCCAATCGCGACTGGAGCAAACTCCTCCACCCCTGCGGGAGGAACGTCTCGATTCAGTTCGCTCTTGTAGGCTGGGTCCATCGAAGGACTCAGTTGACGACGGAAAGATGGCGATGGCCAGTGGAGCGCAACACCTTCATCCGCCAATCCACTCCGATCAGTTCACCGGCTTCGAGCGGCAGCCAGATGTTCTCGCCTTCGATCACTTCGCTCGAGAAGATCAGGTGGTTCACATAACCGCTCTCGGTGGGGGCCTCGCACTCCGGCGAAAGGCTTGGGCAGGTCTCGCGGTCGGCACAACGCGTCTTGTATGTCGACCAGAAGAGCTCCTTGCCCCCTTCGGCTGCGACCATCGTGGTGCCGTCAGTGACGATCGTAGTCAGCAGGGACGGCTCCTTGCTCGGGTCGGTGTCGCACACCTCCCGGACTTGCTCGAGCGTCGATTGAAGGGCCATCGTCGTTTCGTCGACGGCGATGCGACCCGATAGCGGTCCGTGTTGCGACAGATTCGTCAGGAACAGAAAGAACAGCACTTCGCTGTCGGTTTCGCCGAGGATGTATCGCCGAAGCCTCGGGGCCACCCGTTGCACGAGCTGGGCGCGACGCTCGGTGAAATTCTGGATGTCGCCATTGTGAGCCATGACCCACTTGCCGTACTGAAATGGGTGGCAGTTCAGCACGGAGTTCTCGCCGTTGGTGGCCCGCCGAACGTGTGCGAGGACCGTTTCGGAAGCGACGATGCCGCTCACTCGCTGGAAGAGCGCGCAGTCGATCGCGGTGGTTGGGCTCCGTGTGATGTGGGGCGCGCCGTCCACGTAGAATGCGACTCCCCATCCGTCCCGATGATTGGTGGACTGTGCGCCGAGGGCGTTGTCCGCGTCCATCAAGGAGCGGTGCACCTGGCTTTGGATGACGCTCCGGAATCCGAACAGGCGACACATAACCCCCTCATTTTGACACGAACGCGGTGACGATGCTCGCTCCACTGTTCAGGAGGCCGACCCGGTGTTAGGGTGCCCGCCCGTGAAGCGATTTAGGCGTCTTTTCATCGCGAACCGCGGAGAGGTGGCGGCCCGCATCGCAAGGACCTGCGATGCCCTCGGCGTAACGCCGGTTTTTGGTGTGTCGGAGGCCGACCGCGAGGCCCCGTACCTTCGCGGGCGCGAGTTCGTCGTGCTGGGTCCATCGCGCTCGGGCGAGAGCTACCTGGCGATGGAGCGCATCGTCCAAGCCGCCGTGCAAACGCGGTGTAGCGTGGTTCATCCAGGCTGGGGCTTCCTCGCCGAGAATCCCTTGTTCGCCTCGCTTTGCGAGGCACATGGCGTGACGTTCATCGGACCGCCGCCTTCGGTCATGCAGCAACTAGGACGCAAGACGCCCGCCAAGACCGCGATGGCGGCGGCGGGCCTCAAGCTGATTCCGGGGAGCGATGGGGTTCTCCGGGATGCCGACCAGGCGAGCGAGGTCGCCGCGGCGATAGGCTTCCCCGTGCTTCTCAAGGCCGAAAGCGGAGGTGGCGGTCGCGGCATGCGCGTCGTACGGGAAGCCGGCGGCGTCAAGAAGGCCTACGAATCGGCGCAGGCCGAGTCGCTCGCTGCTTTCGGTGATGGGCGGCTCTACCTCGAGAAACTCATCGAAGGCGGCCGGCACATCGAAATCCAGCTTTTGGCCGACAAGTACGGCAACGTCGTGCATCTCGGTGAGCGGGACTGCTCGGTGCAGCGCAAGCACCAAAAACTCATCGAGGAGTCGCCCGCACTCGTGTTGAGCGAGGAGGAGCGCCAGCAGACACTCGCGGCGGCTGTCCGCGCCACGGAATCAATCGGCTACGTCGGCGCGGGCACGATGGAGTTTCTCTTGGACAGTGGTGACGAGCTTCGCTTCATGGAAATGAACGCGCGGCTGCAAGTCGAGCATCCGGTAACGGAGATGCGCACCGGCATCGACCTCGTCGAAGCTCAGATCCGCGTCGCAAGCGGCGAGCCACTCTGGTTCACGCAAAGCGACGTCACGCTTCGTGGACATGCGATCGAGTGCCGAATCAACGCCGAGGACCCCTCGAACGGCTTCGCCCCGAGCCCTGGCGTCATCGAGCACTGGTCCGTCGCCACTGCCGACTCGAACGTTCGTGTCGATACGCATGTCGAGTCCGGCTACGAGGTGCCCCCTCACTACGATAGCCTGGTCTGTAAAGTCATCGCCTGGGGTGAGGATCGTGACGCCGCGTGCGACCGCTTGAGCGAGGCTCTGCAGACCATGCGCTGCGACGGCATCTCCACGACGATTCCAATGCACGTTTCCGTACTCGCTTCGAAAGAGTTTCGAGACAATCGCTACGACACCCGCGCCGTGCCGGGGTGGGAGGTCTGATGGCACACGTTCCTGTGGTTCCGATTGGAAACCCGCGTGAATCGGTCGTCGACAAGGCCGAGTTCGACAGGGAGCTTGCGGGTCACGATCCCCTCGTGCGCAAGCTCGAGGCGCGTCGCGAAGAGGTCAAGGCCGGGTGGGGCGAGAAGTACGTCGAACGCGTCCACGAGAAGGACAAGCTAACCACGCGCGAACGACTCGAGCGCCTGAAGGACGAGGGGACCGACCTCTTCGAGGTGGGCACGTTCGTCAACTACGGGGCCGATTTCAACGGGCTCCGCTCGCCAGCGGCGGGTGTCGTCACCGCGTTCGCCAAGGTCGAAGGTCGCTGGTGCGTCGTCATCGCGAACGACAACACCGTGGCATCTGGAGCTTGGTGGCCGAATACCCCCGAGAAGATCGAGCGCGCCCAAGAGATGGCACGCCGGCTTCGACTTCCGACGCTCTACCTCGTCGATTGTAGCGGGCTCTATCTGCCCGAGCAGAGCAAGAGCTTCGCCGGTGCGAAGGGCGCGGGGCACATCTTCAAGATGAACAGCCTGCTGTCGGCCGAGGGTGTGCCGCAGATCGCGGGAGTCTTCGGTGACTGCATCGCGGGGGGCGGATATATGCCGATCATCAGTGACCGCGTCTACATGACCGAGCAGGCGTACATGGTCATTGCAGGTGCGGCGCTCATCAAGGGTGCGAAGAGCCAACACATCACCTCGCTCGACATCGGCGGTCCAGAGGTGCACGTGCACCAATCCGGTTGCGCCGACGAACGGGTTCCTGACGACATCACTCTCATCGAGTGCTTGCGTCGCGAAGTCGCTCGGCTTCCGAGCTCGGGCGCTTCGTTCTATCGCGGTGGGGTCGCGCCCATGGCGCCCCGCTTCTCTCCGAAGGAGCTTCCGGGGCTGCTGCCGGTCGACCACCGTCAGGCATACGAGGCGAACGAAGTTCTCGCCCGCCTCTGCGATCAGAGCCTCTTCTGGGAAGTGCTCCCCTCGGTCGGCCGCGAGATGATCTGCGGCATTGGCCGTGTGGGCGGCCTCTACGCTGGCTTCGTCCTCAATCGACAGGGGCTCATCGACGACCCGGAGGCGGAGGGCGACGCACGGCCTGGCGGCATTCTCTATCGACAGGGCATCGCCAAGATCAGCGCGTTTAGTCGCGCCTGTGACAGCGACGGGATTCCGCTGATCTGGTTGCAGGACATCAGCGGTTTCGACATCGGCGCCGAAGCCGAGCGCCACGGCCTGCTCGCCTATGGATCGAACCTCATCTACACGAACAGCACCAATCAGACGCCGATGTTCACGGTTCTTCTCCGCAAGGCATCGGGAGCTGGCTACTACGCCATGGCGGGGCTTCCCTACGATCCTGTCGTTCAGCTCTCGACCACGGTGTCCCGCCTCAGCGTGATGGAGGGCCGCACGCTCGCGATCGCTTCGTACAATAGCAAGCTCGATGACAACTTCGAGATTGTGACGACCGACCCGAAGGAGCGGGCGCAGATCGAGAAGCGAATGGCAGAAGTCGAAGCGCGCATCGAAGCCGACATGGACCCGTACGTGGCCGCCGAGCAGCTCGACACCGACGAAATCATTCGGGTCGACGAGCTTCGCGACTGGCTCGAGGTGCTCGTCGAGATGAGCTACCAAGGCGTCGGATACCGACGCGTCAAGAACCCTCGCATTTGGACGATGCACGACCTCGACGTCCTGGTGAACGGAGGGCGTGCGTGAGCCGAGCGTCTCATCTGCTTCGTGTCCGAGAGGGCGAAGGTGCGCGTGAGCTGCTCGCCCCGACCGTCGGTGTCTTCACTCCCCGAGTGGGCGAGGGGGACCTCGTCTCCCCAGGACAGACCATCGGCGTCATCGAGGTGCTCGGCGTGGCTTCGGACCTCGTCGTGCCGGACGGTGTTGCGGGTCGCGTTAGCGAGCGCATGGGTGGGCGCCTGACGCGGGTTCCGGTCCAATATGGTGATGCCCTCATCGCGCTGAGCAGCGCGGAGCTCGGCGATGTCGCCGCGACCAGGTCCGCCGTCGACGCTGTTTCGAGTGCGCTGACGTTTCCGTCACCCATGAGTGGGCGCTACTACAGCCGCCCATCGCCGAACGAACCGGTGTTCGTGTCAAAGGGGGATACGGTCTCGCGCGGACAGACAATCGGGCTGCTCGAAGTGATGAAGACCTTCAACCGCTTGGTCTACCAAGGGGACGGTTTGCCCGAACGAGTGACTGTGGCCGAGGTCGTTCCAGCCGATGGGGATGACGTGGTGCGCGGAGAGCCGATCCTTCGACTTGCTCCGCACGATGGGGACTGACGTGTCTGCGTCTCGACGAATCGCCTGGGCACTGCTGGCGTTGACCGTCGTTTCCTGCGCATCGAGTGGCTCGTCGACGCGAAAGGCAAGCGACGAACCCGAGGTCAAGAGCTTCGTGTTCAAGCACGAGGGCATCGTGCGCGAGGTTGCCGTCTTCGACCCCCGCGCCACGCCAGAAGGGGCGCCGCGCCCGATGGTCATCGTCCTGCACGGAGGGCTCGGGGACGACGACGACACGGTGACACTCAGCTTCGGGAAGCTCGATGCGTTGGCCGCGGAAGACGACTTTCTCGTGGCCTATCCGACCGGCATTGGCGGGCATTGGAACGACGGTCGCGGCCTGCAGCGGTACGTCGCCCAGCGGGACCGGGTCAACGACGTGGGTTTTCTGTCGAAGCTCATCGGCGACATCACCGAAAAGCGCAACATCGATGCGGAGGCCGTGTTTGTGGTCGGGGTATCGGATGGCGCGATGATGGCGCACCGCTTCGCCTGTGAACGCGGCAAGCTGCTCCAGGCTTTCGTCGCTGTGGTCGGCTCGATGCCTTACAACGTCGCCCGCCGAGCTTCTCGCTGTACGGAGCAGCCGGTGTCGGCGCTGCTCATCAATGGAACCGAAGACCCCATCGTGCCGTGGGAGGGGGGCACGGTCAGATTCGGAGGCGAGGAGCTCGGCCGGGTGCTG
>Ga0316194_10000341_pt1 | contig 28823 bp, 29 predicted proteins | sample CroRivsedime1_MG_FD_204936 | JGI IMG/M metagenome (GOLD analysis project Ga0316194, IMG submission 204936) | Coastal sediment microbial communities from Maine, United States - Cross River sediment 1 | ecosystem: Environmental > Aquatic > Marine > Coastal > Sediment | place: USA: Maine...
TGTGATTCCATCCAAAGTTGTGCCAGTTATTACGAGTGGCTCAGATGATGCACCTTTGATGTCAGAACAAAAAGCTCCCAAGATGCGCTGCGCTGCCGCCTGGTGTTTATCGACTGATTAACCCTTACCTTTCCACCTCCGCTCACGTAACCGCCTCCGTGATGTTATTGCCGAGTTCTTTAAGATTCTTAGGGTCATAAACAATCGGAACCCGGGTTGCGAAGCTATTCAGTTGCTCTGAGTAATAGAAATTCTTTGCTTCACGTAACGATAGGACAGACTCGTGGATCACTACGGGTGATTTACTTGCTTTATCATTCCTGCGCACATGGACCTTACGCGGTTCTTTGGCGGTACCATCACCATGGTAGTGGATGACAAAATCATCTTCTTCAAGATTGTAAGTGCGGAATTGATTTAACCACTGTGTAAAAGTCACACCTGGTGACTGAATGGCTTGACTGAGACGACTGACCATATAATCGAGTGTAATATTACCAAGCTGGCCATCAATGTAGCCGCCGCCAATATCAGCATGTACACCCGCAAACCAGACTTCTTCGATTCTGACACTATGATTGGCGAGCGTTGGTATGAATGGTTCACGACTTTCATCTAAGGCCACCAGGTGAACGGCCTTCTCTACATTCTTTGCCAGTGTCAGATCCCGGAACAGGTTGATCTTCTGGAAGTTGAGTGGTCCCAAACTGATCGGGATGCCAAAAGCACCCACGGTGTCAAAAACGCCTAGGAAACTGACCGGCAAACTTTTTTTGCTTTCTTCCTTCGGCTTGTATTTGGTGAATAACAGTTCTTCTTTTTTCGTCATCTTGTTCTTCACGGTGCGGTAGTGAAGTGTGATTGCGGCTGGCAGACCGTATTTGTCCAGTTTGCTGGCAAGCAGTCGTGCGCTTGCTGCACCCCTGCTGAAACCAAAAATACAAATACGGTCGCCCGGTCGATAGTGTTTGCAGATGCTCGCATAGGCATGGTCACGAATGTTCTTTTCACCGGCCCCGAATGCGCCCTTGTAGAAACCCATGCTGGTGATGTTCTCTTCATCGTTGCCAATGCCTCGAAAGTAAAGCCCCAGCTGTGTCGCTGTCTCCCGTTTAAATGGGATGTTTTTTTCATCCAGTTGACCCGTAAGTGAGGAAAACATCTTGTAGATATTGGTGACCGCGCCATCACCGTCGCTGCCATTTTCATCATTCCAAGTCCCGTCCATGAAAATCAACAGATTACGAGGTGTTTCCGGACCTTCACGAACAACAATATGAGTTTCTTTATGACTTGACATGGCTGCGACTCCCTAATTGACCGAATTATTAAGAGACCTTACTCCCACATATGTGGGCTCAGGGTGAACATACTAACTATGATCTAAGCGCATTCTTGATATCTTCCGATAGCTTGGTATTTGCTTACTCTCTGCACAAATGGGCCTGATTCAAAAGCGAGTTCACAACAACACCAAAGGCTATTAATCTCACCTAAAGTCTCCCATACCATTTCTTTAACTATAGTTCATCGCGCCTAAAAAATGGCAGAGGACTCAACTGCTGTCTGTTGAATGAGAGGATCAATTTGAAAGCGAACACAACATTTAAAATTAAGCACAGTTTCTGAGCGCACGCGGCTTATTACGGCAGATTTTAAAATTGCTACCTATACTAAGAACGTGTCCATTAGTTCGCCGGATTAATTTAAACCGTTAATTGACTTAATTATTTTGATAGTCAAATGTGCAATTTTGGCAATAGTAAGGATCACTACAGCGGATGAGAACACAAAGTGAAAATATCCAATAAGCAGATCAAATGTTATTAAATTTAATCTAAATTTGGAGCTAGATACGATTTAATTGCTAGTGGTCTTATCTAGAAACTGAAAGACTAGCGAACTAAAGGAGATTTACAATGGCGATAATTAAAAACATTCCGCAAGTAATAATTGATGAGCATGTTGCCTGGCGTATGAACCCAACGCTGCTCGCAATCTTTGCTACTGTATTGTTCACAGGTTGCGCTGAGCAACCTGTTGCGCCTGACGTATCCACTGAGCGGTCGCCGGTTGTGCCGCCACCATCCACTGTCACAGTAACTACGCCCAGCGAGTCGGCCTTGGCTCTTCTGCGCAAGCGCGAAGGGTATCATGAGAGCGTCTATGTCGATGAAGAAGGTAAGGCAATTGCTGGACTAGGCCACAAGTTGACACCTGCTGAGCTATCCCGATATCCAGTTGGCAGAAAAGTACCTCGGGAAACATTGGATAAATGGCAACAGCGAGACACTGAAAAAGCGTGGAGCATTGCAGCCCAACAAGCGAGCGAGGTCGGGGAGCCACGCTTGACCGAGGGCTTGTTTGCTGTTGTCTTTCAACTGGGTCAATATTGGTACCGTAAGCATACAAAGACTTGGATGTACCTCAAAGGCCAGCAGTGGCGCGAGGCAGCATTAGAAGCGCAGGACTCTCTCTGGTATCGACAGACGCCAAAGCGGGTGGAAGATTTTCAGAAAGCCCTGAGGGCTTTGTAGGGGCATCTGTCCTGGTCCACCGAATCTTTCGATTCACCGCCTGAAGCGTAAGCCATCGAATATAAAACGTTTATTGTATTCTATAACCAGTAATTGATAATTATCTAACTTATTGTTTTTAATGGTGCCGATAAGAGGATTCGAACCTCTGACCTACGCATTACGAATGCGCCGCTCTACCAACTGAGCTATATCGGCTCCGAAGGGCGGCAAGTATATTCAAATCAGGACTCTGCGACAACATTGACGTAACAAGACATTTACCTACTTTTAGTTCAGGCATTGCTGACAAACATCAGATATAGATTGAGCTATCGGTCATTTCCCTGTATCCGGACAATCAATAAGTATCAGCAACACGTCGGCCAGGGGGGCTCAAACTGTGTCAGTACTTCAATCATGCCAGGGATATCGATGGTCCGTTGCCAGTAGCTTCAAGGCCGGGTCTTCCGGTTTCAGCCTGATAGAAGTCCTGGTTGCCATGACAGTGTTTTCACTTGGTCTGGCGGGCTTTTCGGGCCTGTTATTAAGCAGCATTACCGGATCGGCCCAGGCCTACCGGGAAGGCATCGCGGTCATGGCAGCAGCCAGCCTGTCTGAACAGATCCGCATGAACCCGGTCGCGTTACATCGTTACCTGGATCCACCTGAAAATATATCAATCATCTGCGCCGGTGAGATTCAATGCACACCAGAGCAGCAAGCCGACTATGACTTCAGGCTCTGGCGGCTTGAACTTGCCGATCGAATCAAGAATGCCAGGGGACTGGTCTGCCGTGATGGGACGCCACAGGATGGTGTCGAGGGAAATAACCATTGTGACGGCGCCGGTCCCCCGGTAATCAAAATTTTCTGGAGTGGCCAGGGCAATAAGCTGAGTGGTGAATCAAACCGGCGCAGATTTACGCTGGAAGTATCCTGACATGCCGGTTCCCAAATCACACCCGGGATTCTCGCTGATGGAAGTGATGATCGGTGTTTTCCTTTCTACAGTACTGATGACCGGTATCGTCCAATTACTGAGCGGGAGTGTTTCTGCCTATCGTTTACAGTTGAGCCAGAGTCAGCTCGAAGAATCCGGTCGTTTCGCGCGTGATGTTTTGCTCTCACATATCGCCCAGGCGGGCTTTCACCCCCAGCCATGGCAGAACCTGCCGGGGTTTCAGGCACTGACCAATGAATCCCTGGATGGGGGTACAGCTACGGCGGATCAACTGGGCCTGCAGCGCTGGTCCAGGCTCAACTGCTATGGCAATGAGAATCCCGTAAAGGATACCGGCGGCCAGGCTGCTTATTATCTGCTCCAAACCCGTTTTATCGTCAACAAGGCCAATAACCTGGCGATTACCTGCCGTTACGGACCTGACACCTCCAACCTGCAAACCCAGATCAATAATTTTGGCCTGATCGAAGACGTGGAATCCATGCAGGTTTTATATGCTGAAGACCGGAATGGCGATGAAATCGCTGACCGTTGGGTAAAGGCACAAAACTGGTTGCAGGAGGGCAGTATCCGGGCCGTAAAAGTGGCATTGCTCTTGTCAACACGGCAACCGTTCGAACAGGCGGTCAGTAAGCAAATCACCCTGCTGGATGAATCCTTTACCACGCCTGCAGACGGTCATTTACGCCGCGTCAGATCAATGACCACCGCTATCCGTGGCAGGCTCAAATGAGCAAACAAGTTACCAGTGTTTCACACCACACTATTCGAACTCAGACCGGCATGGTCTTACTTCTTTGCCTGATTTTTCTGATGGCACTGACCCTGCTTGGTCTGTCTGCTGCTTCGGACACAATATTACAAAGCAAACTGGCTAGTAATTTACAGGAAACTGAACGCGCCAGGCAATCCGCCCTTTCAGCACTTTCATGGGCGGAGCAATGGTTGCTGGAGCATGACGGTCCTGCCCCGGAAACCTGTTCAGCACCCTGTGATGGTTTGTTTCTTCACGCTACCGGGAGTCTGCCGAACAATCCGGAATTCGAAAGCCACTCCTGGTGGTTGAGCCAGGGCCATGAAGCGGGTATCAACCCGTTAACCGGCGAGCGAATCACGACAATTTCCGGTGACAGCATTAACCCACCGTTATGGGTCGTTGAAGTTGTTCATACCATTCCACCCGTCGAAAACGGCACATCGGATTTTCAGGTCTGGTACCGCTTACTGGCACGCGGTAGCGGACGGACGGAGACGGCGGTTTCCGTTGTTGAAAGCACAGTTGTCCGGTCCCGGCCATCTGTTGAAGATACCGGTTTATCCGTCACTGCTGTTCCAGCCCCCTGCCCTGGCTCTGAACTACACGCTCTCTGCGGACGCTTTTCATGGCGGGAACTGCGATGACCAACATGAAGTTCAGGGGAAAACCAAATTCAATTCAAGGCATGACATTGATCGAACTGAGCATCGTGGTGGCCATAGTCGGCATACTTCTGACAATGGCGGTGCCCAGCTACCGCAGCTACACCCTGCGAGTACATCGATCGGAAGCCATCAGAATGTTACTGCAGGCTTCCATGTGCCAGGAGCGTCTTAAGGCCAGCCGTGGCAACTACGATACCAGTCTGTGCAAGCCGGTCTCCGATCAGAAACGATATCAACTCAGCTATCACTCGGCGGATTCAAAAGGGCGGACCTATGTTGCGATGGCCACCCCTACAGGCGCCCAGCTTGTCGATCCCTGTGGCAGCCTGCTGCTGGACCAGAGCGGCACCAGGAGCATCAGCGCTTCAAATGTGAGTGCAGCAAATTGTTGGAGTGGTCGCTAAACAACAGGTCTCACGAACCTTTGATTTAAACAGTTAACCGACAGTCGTGATGCGTAATTCTTTGGGCAGGGCAAATTCCATATGCTCAGGAACCCCTTCAATATCAATGACACTGGCATCAACCTGCTGGCAAAGTTCCTCGATCACACCGCTAACCAGGCTCTCCGGTGCGGAAGCCCCGGCTGTCACACCGACACGCTTCACATTGATCAACCATTCAGGCCTGATGTCCTCAGCACCATCTACAAGGTAAGCCGGCACGCCGTGCTTTTCTGCAAGTTCACGCAAGCGATTGGAGTTTGAACTGTTGACCGAGCCAACGACCAGCATCAGGTCAACCTGTTGTGCCACCTCCTTGACCGCATCCTGACGGTTTTGAGTGGCATAGCAAATATCGTCATGTTTGGGTCCGACAATGGCAGGGAATTTCTGCTGTAAGGATTCAATAACCGCCTGGGTATCATCAACCGACAAAGTCGTTTGAGTCACGTAAGCCAGTTCATTCGGATAAGTCACTTCCAGCGAATTGACATCTTCGAGAGATTCCACCAGGTAAATTTTGTTGTCACGTGGTGATTCTTTGAGCCACTGTCCCAGGGTACCTTCCACTTCTGGATGTCCTGCGTGCCCAATGAGTACAGCGTCATGCCCGGACTTGCAGTGTCTTGCAACTTCCAAGTGAACCTTTGTCACCAAAGGACAGGTTGCGTCAAAGACCTTCAAGCCGCGCTGCTCACCGGCCTTACGTACATTCTTTGATACACCATGGGCGCTGAAAATGACGTAGGCGTTGTCCGGAACATCATCCAGCTCCTCGACGAATATGGCGCCCAAACCCGCCAGGCGATCTACTACGAACCGGTTGTGTACAACCTCGTGGCGAACGTAAACAGGCGCACCGAACAGCTCCAGTGCACGTTCAACGATCTCAATTGCCCGGTCTACACCGGCACAAAAACCACGCGGATTGGCCAGTAGTATTTCCATCAGCCTTCAACAGGAGATTTGCTTGAGCCCGAAAGAAACAGACCGTCAATCAACAGAAGTGTCACACCACAGGTAATCGCTGAATCAGCCAGGTTAAATGCCGGCCAGTGCCAGTCCCGGTAATAAACATCGATGAAATCGACCACGTAACCATGGTTAATCCGGTCAACCAGGTTGCCGACAGCACCTCCGATAATCAAACCAAGTGCTGCTGCAGTCAGTTTCTCCCGCGGTGGCAAACGAAACAACCAGACAACAAGCACCAGTGTTACCACCGATGCCAGGCCGGTGAATAACCAGCGCTGCCACCCACCGGCGTCACTGAGAAAGCTGAATGCTGCGCCATAGTTATGCGCCAGGGTCATATTCAACCACGAGGTCAACTCCAGCGGACGGTATAAGGTCAGGGATTGCGTGGCAATATTCTTGGTCCACAGGTCCAGCACGACAATCAGCACGGATACCGCCAGCCAGGTAAATGCCATTTGTTTGGGAAACATCCCTTGAGACTTTTGTGGCTGACTATTCATATTATGCGAGTCTGCGTGTTTCCCCGGCACCTGTCACGTTTTCAATACAGCGGCCACATAAATCCGGATGCTCTTCGGATTGACCCACGTCTGCACGCTGGTGCCAGCATCGTACGCATTTCTCATCGGCGCTCTTTTCAACCCAGACGTAGTAATCCGGAGTTTCATACCGGTTATCGGGTACAGCAGTTTCAAGGGATTCAACCGTTGCTTCGGAAACAATCAGGATGAAGCGTAATTCATCACCCCATTTTTCCAGGAACTTACGATGGCCATCACTCCGCGGCTGAATGTGAACACTGGCTTCCAATGAACCGCGAATGATTTTATCCATACGCAAGGGCTCAATAGCCTCGTTCACCGTGTTGATGAGATTGATGGTTTCGTCCCAGAAATCCTTGTCATAATCTCCGTCATCCAGGGCAAAAAGACCGCCGTACCACTCACTCATGAAAACACTGTCTTCTCTGTCACCCGGCATGACCGCCCAGATTTCTTCGGCCGTATAGCTCAATACCGGTGCGATCCAGCGGACCAGGCTTTCCAGTATGTGATACATGGCGGTTTGCGCGGAACGACGCGGCAGGCTATCCCGTCCGGTGGTGTAAAGCCGGTCTTTTAAAACATTCAAATAGACCGCGCTCAGTTCCAAAGCACAGTAGTTATTGATCTTCTGATAAACCTGCATGAACTGGTAATCATCATATGCCTGGCTGATCTCATTCTGGACCTGCAGGGCCCGGTCCACCGCCCAACGGTCAAAAGGAAGCATTTGTTCCGCTGCAAGTGCGTCGGCGGGAACAAATCCATCCAGGTTACCGAGCAGGAATCGTGCGGTATTGCGGATTCGGCGGTAGGCATCTGAAACCCGTTTGAGAATTTCATCCGATACCGTCATCTCCTGGCGGTAGTCCGCCGCTGCAACCCACAGCCTGAGCACGTCGGCACCCAGCGAATTCATGACCTTTTGCGGTGCAATGACGTTACCCATCGACTTGGACATTTTTTTGCCGTCAGCATCCACGACGAATCCATGGGTTAAAACCTGCTTGTAAGGAGCCTCGCCATGCATCGCGACCGATGTCAGCAGGGAAGACTGAAACCAGCCACGGTGCTGATCGGAACCTTCCAGGTAAAGATCTGCCGGCCGGCGTAATTCTTCACGCTCATCCAGCACACAACGATGACTGACGCCGGAATCAAACCATACATCGAGAATATCCCTGACCTGTATGTACTCGGATTCATCAACACCCAGTTGTTGATAGATATCGTCTTCATACCAGCAGTCGATACCATGCTCTTCAATCAGATCGGCTGCTTTATACATCAAGGCATCGGTTTGTGGGTGTAGTTCTTCGCTTACACGGTGTACAAACAGTGTGATCGGCACGCCCCAGGTTCGCTGCCTGGAAATACACCAGTCAGGACGGCCTTCGATCATGCCGGTAATGCGTTCTTCACCCCAGCCCGGAACCCAGCGTATATGTTTGATGGCTTCCAGCGCACGCGTACGCAAACCAGCCTGGTCCATATCGATAAACCATTGGGGTGTCACGCGGAAGGCAGTTGGTGTTTTATGCCGCCAACAATGTGGGTAGCTGTGTAAAAATGACTCGTGGTGCAGCAACACTTTTTTGTCATCTAGCAGTTCAAGAATGCTCGCGTTGGCATTCCAGACAAATTCACCTGCAAATAACTCGGTATCGGGCAGAAACAGACCATCGGCCCCAACCGGACTGGTAACAGGCAAATCATATGGTTTGCCAACGATAAAATCGTCCTCGCCATGTCCGGGAGCCGTATGTACGGCACCCGTACCCGCTTCGGTTGTGACATGTTCACCCAGAATGACCGGTACCTGGCGGTCGTAAAAAGGATGTTGCAACAACTGGTACTCCAGTGCTGCTCCCTGGCAGGAACCCAGCACCTCTGCGTTTTCCAGCCCTATGCGATCAACAACCGCATCTTTCAAATCATCAGCCAACACGATCGCCAGGAGTTGACCCTGCCAAATGCCTTGCACCAGCACGTATTCGAGCTCTGCGTGCAGGGCAACCGCCTCGTTGGCGGGTAAGGTCCAGGGGGTTGTCGTCCAGATCGGAATACCAATATTTCCTTCAACGGAAACAACGCCAAATGCTGCCAGCATTGCCTTCGGGTCCACGGCGGTGAACATCACATCAATGGCGGGAGAGGTTTTATCCCTGTATTCAATCTCGGCTTCGGCCAATGCCGAGCCACAGTCAAAACACCAGTTAACCGGCTTGACGCCCTGGTCAAGATGACCGCCTTCAATAATTTTAGCCAGGGCACGAACCATATTTGCTTCATAGGAAAATTTGTTGCTGGCATAGGGATCATCCCAGGTACCCAGCACGCCAAGGCGTTTGAAACCTTCACGCTGGATGGCTATCTGCCGATCAGCATATTCCCGGCATTTTTGCCGGAAGGTGCGGGCATCGACTTTACGGCCAACCTTGCCGACCTTCTTTTCAACCTGTAATTCGATGGGTAGACCGTGACAGTCCCAACCAGGCACATACGGTGATTTAAAACCCGCCAGCAAGCGCGATTTGACAACCATATCTTTCAGGATCTTGTTGACCGCGTGACCAATATGAATATCACCGTTGGCATACGGCGGGCCGTCATGCAGGATAAACAGGGGCCGGTCAGCCGTGTGCTCCTGGATGCGCTCATAGAGTCCGCTTTCTTCCCAATGCTTGAGCATAACGGGCTCGCGGTTGGCCAGATTGGCTTTCATTGGGAAAGCTGTATGTGGCAGATTGATTGTGTCTTTGTAGTCCATGCTTATCTGTACTTGTTTCGCTATTCAGTTTTCATTTCGTGACAGACAAAGTCTTGCCTGACGCTCATCTTCCCGCATTTGCACGACGAGGTCATCAATATCTTTAAAATGCGTTTCATTCCGGAGTTTTTTTACAAACTCCACTTCCAGTCTTTGACCGTACAAGCTGCCTTCAAAATCAAACAGGTGTGCCTCGACCAAGAACCCTTCACCACCCACTGCCGGTCGTGTTCCAAGGTTCGCAACGCCGTCGTACCAGCCACTATCACCCCAACGGGCTCTTATCGCGAAAACCCCCATTAACGGACTGGGTTCCGCTGCCAGGCGTATATTGGCCGTCGGGTATCCCAGCTGGCGACCGAGTTGACGGCCCCTGATAACCCTGCCTGACATGCAAAATGGCCTGCCCAGCAAGTGACTTGCCTTTTTCAGATCACCGCTAACGAGACTTTCACGGATATTGGAGCTTGACGCCCGGCAACCCTTAACATCAAGCATTGGAACCGCATGTAATTCGAAGCCCAGCTTCTCGCCTGACCGGCGAAGTGATCCAACATCACCTTGCCTGCCCTTGCCATAACGGAAGTCCTCGCCCACCACCACGTGTTTCGCCGCCAGTGTCTCTACCAGTACTGACCGGACAAATTCTTCCGCACACATTCCGGCCAGGGCCTGGTTAAAACGCATCAACCAGACCAAATCTATGGCCTCAGCCGACAGGTATTCAAGCTTTTGGCGCATGGACATCAGGCGTGCCGGTGCAGTGTCGGGCCGGAACCATGCCTGGGGCAATGGTTCGAATGTGACAACTGCAATCGAATGCCGACCCTCAGCCAGTGACTCACAAAGCCGGATCAGCGATTGGTGTCCAAGGTGTAAACCATCAAAGTTACCGATGGTTACTACCGAAGACTGCAGCAACTGTCTACGCGGATTGTCTCTAATTACCTGCATAAATATGTCTGATTACAAAGCAGCGGATTATAGCAGGCACTGCCCGTTGAGCACGTAAATTTGATACCGTAACCCGTTATTTTGCGCCACGCAGCAGGTCATGGGTTTTAATACCGGCAACCATGCAGGTGAAAACATAGACAACAACACCAAAGGCAATACTCAGGCTGAGGTTCTTGACCCTTAAAGCTACCGTGGCCTGGTACCAGCTTTCGATATCGTGGGTCATAAAATATAGCAGAGAGCCCATGGCTGAGCTTGCCAGAATGATGGCAATCCACAGCCTTATCCAACCACGTTCAGGAAGATACACATTGCGTTTCCTGAGTCCGCGGAACAGCAACAATGCATTCAGGTAAGCGGCGGCCGAACTGGCCAATGCCAAACCGGCATGCGGGCCTTCAAAGCCATTGCGTAAAAGCAGACCCACAAACAACAGGTTTAAGCCCATATTTGTCACCATGGCGGCAATGGCTATTTTGACCGGTGTGCTGGTGTCCTGACGGGCGTAATAACCCGGAGCCAGCACCTTGACCGCTATGAATGCGGGCAGGCCAGCAGAATATGCGACCAGGCTATAGGCTGACATACGTACATCATCCTGTTGGAACGCATCGTACTGGAACAGGGTAGTCAGTATGGGACCGGCAAGGATAATCAGACCCACGGCGGCGGGTACGGTTATGATGACCGCAAGACGTAAGGCCCAATCAAGCGTTGCCGAAAACTCCGTGGTACTCGCCTTTGCATGTTTTTGGGACAGGTTGGGGAGAATGACGGTTGCCAGTGCAATACCCAGTACACCAAGCGGAAACTCAAGCAAACGGTCGGAGTAATACAACCAGGAAACACTTCCGGATACCAGGAACGTCGCGATGATACTGTCGACCAGCAAATTGACCTGGGCCACTGATGAGCCAAACAGGGTCGGGATCATTAACTTCATGATGCGGCGCACACCCGAATGACGCCAGCCCCAGCGTGGCCGCGGCATCAGACCCAGCTTCATGAGTGCCGGAATCTGGATCAATAACTGCGCAAAACCGGCTGCCAACACACCCCAGGCGAGGGCGGTGACCGGCACTTCAAGATGGCCTGCCAATAGCAGGGCCGAGGCAATCAGGGACAGATTGAGCAAGATCGGTGTTAACGCAGGGACCAGAAACCGTTCAAAGGTATTAAGGATTCCACCTGCAAGCGCGGTCAGCGAGATCAGCATGATATAAGGGAAAGTGATCCGCAGCATGCCGGCGGACAGATAGAACTCAGGCCGGTCATCAGCCAGCCAGCCCGGTGCAAAAACCGACAAAACCAAGGGTGCGGCGAGTATGCCTATTGCTGTTAGAACCAGCAATACCGCAGCCAGTGTACCTGTAACGTGGTCGATCAGATCACGTAGCGCCTGCCGGTCACCATTGGCTTTGTATTCCGACAGAACAGGTACAAATGCCAGTGAAAAAGAGCCTTCGGCAAACAGGCGGCGCATAAAATTGGGTATTTTGAACGCCAGGAAAAAGGCATCCGTTTCGCCGCTGGCACCAAACATCTTTGCCAGGACAACATCGCGAACAAAACCAAGAATTCGGGAAACAATGGTCGCACTGCCTACCGTAGCAGTCGATTTCAGCAGTTTCATACCAGTTTGAAACCTGATGCTTGCTCTGACCCGAAAAAAATCATGCGTTTTTACCTGTTAAATGATTGACCCGACGAAGAAAAACTAAGATACTACGCGGCTACATTCTGAACCAGTATTTATGGAGATTTACCTTGGCTAACAGTTTATCAGCACGCAAGCGTGCACGTCAGGCCGAAAAGCATCGTTTGCGTAATGCCAGCCAACGCTCGCACGTACGCACATCGATCAAAAAAGTTCTTGCGGCGATTGAATCCGGCGACAAAAGTGCAGCTGAAGAAGCCTACAAGGCTGCTGTGCCTGCCATCGATCGCTCGGTGTCCAAGGGACTGATGCACTGCAACAAAGCGGCGCGTCATAAGTCACGTATGAACAAGCACGTTCGCGATATGTAATCCACGGCTCGATTCATGTTTCATGAATTGAGCCCTTGGAAAGAGATTACTAAAAAGCCCTGTCAGAAACAGGGCTTTTTTATGTCCGAAAAAGGGTAATCCTGATATTTAGTTCTCAGTGTCAGGCAAAGAATCCCATTCCTTTTGCTGTTCCGTTTCCAGTTCTTTCATTTCATCCAGTGCCCGCCCGATATTTTGAACCAGCTCATCGGTACCCGTTTGGGTAACCGAAGAAATCATGAACCAGGGATCTGTCCAGCTCAACTCTTTCAAAACCTTCTCAACGATGGTTTTTGCCTCTTCCTGATCGAGAACATCTATCTTGGTGAATACCAGCCAACGTGGTTTCTCACCCAGGTCACGGTCAAAATTGACAAGTTCCTGTTCCAGTTTGCGAATCGCATCCCCGGGTGGCATCTCGTCCATCGGCGCAATCTCCACCAGGTGCAGCAACAGCTTTGTTCGTTGCAGGTGCTTGAGGAATTGAACGCCCAGACCAGCACCTTCGGCGGCACCTTCGATCAGACCGGGAATATCCGCGATCACAAAACTGCTGTCAAACCCGACACGAACCACGCCAAGATTCGGGTACAGTGTCGTAAAAGGGTAATCTGCCACTTTTGGCCGGGCGGCTGAAACCGTGCTGATCAAGGTGGATTTACCGGCATTTGGAAAACCCAGCAAACCAATATCGGCCAGCACCTTCATCTCCAGGTGCAACTGGAAATCTTCCCCCGGCTGTCCCGGCGTAAACTTTCGAGGCGCCTGGTTGGTTGAACTTTTAAAGTGCACATTGCCCAGACCGCCTTGACCACCACGCGCGACCAGCAAATGCTGACCATGCTCTGTTACATCACCCAAGACCACTTCATTGAGTTCATCGACCACCATCGTTCCCAGTGGCACACGGATGTAAATATCTTCACCCTTTTTTCCGTATCTTTGCTGACCCTTACCGATCACGCCATTTTGTGCCTTGTAAATGCGACGGTGCCGGAAATCCACCAACGTGTTCAAACCCGAATCCCCTTCCAGGTACACACTGCCGCCATCACCGCCATCGCCACCGTCAGGCCCACCGAACGGAATATACTTCTCCCTGCGAAATGACGCCGAGCCATCACCGCCTTTACCGGCAATCACATGTATGGATGCTTCATCAACAAATTTCATAACGGGTCAGTCCTTGTGTTGGCTCTATGATACAGAGAAACACTGTGCCAATTTGACACAATCGCGCCGCACATCCATGTGCTCACTCGCGATATACCGTTCATACCCCAGGGCACCCTCTCGACCAGTTCCTGGTCTCACCTTGTCCTGAACATAAAAAACCCTGCCGAAGCAGGGTTCTTTTATTACTTTCAGGTCGATGTTTCAGCTTTCTGCTGTCACCACGCTGACAAACCGGCGTTTGGGCATTCCACGTTTCTTGAATTCCACTTTACCTTCGCTCAAAGCGTACAGTGTGTGGTCACGACCGATACCCACATTTTCACCTGCGTGAAACTGTGTGCCGCGTTGGCGAACAAGGATGTTGCCAGCGAGAACTTCCTCACCACCAAAGCGCTTCACGCCAAGATATTTAGGGTTGGAATCGCGACCATTACGCGTACTACCACCTGCTTTCTTATGTGCCATGATTCAATTCCTCTGCTATTCGGCGTCGCTTTTGACTTCAGCTTCAGGTTTCGCGGCTTCAGGCTTCTCAACCTTGGCTTTGGATACCTTCTTTTTTGGCGCTGAAGCAGCAATGCCGGTAATTTCAATCCGGGTAAAATCCTGCCGATGCCCCATACGTTTCATATGGTGCTTACGACGTTTGAATTTGAGAATCCGGATTTTTTCCCCACGGCCGTGCTCGACTACCGTGGCTGTGACTGTCCCGCCTTTCAGGTATGGTGTTCCGACTTTTACGTCTTCACCTTCACCTACCATCAGCACCTGGTCGAGTTTAACCGTTGTGCCTTTTTCGGCGTTAAGTTTTTCAATTTTTAAAATATCTCCGGTGGTAGCGCGATACTGCTTGCCACCGGTTGCGAATACTGCGTACATGGTCAATGCCCCGAGTTCGGAAGAGCCCTACAAAAGGGCGAGAATATTAGCGGTTTTATTGCGATTGGTCAACCATTGTTAGCGTAAAAGTTCACGAATGTTCCGTAGCGGTAAAACTGAGTGGGTTAATAGTGATCATTCTCGCGGTGATACTAATACAACACGCTGATACTTCGGCCAATCTGGCCCGGGCCGGTCTCTCGACCCGCTCTCAAACTCATCATCTGCGAACTTCTATCAACCTACTCTTACACATAAGGCCTACTTTCATTGCAAAAGGGGGGTATAGTACATGGTTTGAAATCGTTTCGGCACTCTCAATGAAAAGCATCAAGATTCGCGGCGCCCGCACCCACAACCTGGCCAATATTGACCTTGATCTACCGAGGGATAAACTGATTGTGGTTACGGGTCTTTCCGGTTCAGGAAAGTCATCGCTGGCTTTTGACACAATATACGCAGAAGGACAACGCCGGTACGTAGAATCACTTTCAGCCTACGCCCGCCAGTTTCTGTCTGTGATGGAAAAACCGGATATCGACCACATTGAAGGGCTTTCTCCTGCCATATCAATTGAACAGAAATCTACTTCGCACAACCCGCGCTCCACGGTTGGCACCATAACTGAAATATATGACTACCTGCGTCTGTTGTGGGCGCGTGTAGGTACACCCTGCTGCCCTGAGCACGGGCAACCACTGGAAGCCCAGACCATCAGCCAGATGGTTGACCAGGTGATGAGTCTGCCGGAAGGTTCAAAAATGATGTTGTTGGCACCGGTGGTTCGTGACCGGAAGGGTGAACACGCACAATTATTTACCGAGTTGCGCGCGCAGGGTTATGTTCGTGTTCGTGTCGACGGCAATGTACACCTTATTGATGACGTGCCGGACCTTGAATTACGGCGCAAGCATACCATTGAAGTCGTCGTCGACCGATTCAAGGTTCGGCCTGATCTCAAACAGCGTCTGGCTGAATCCTTTGAGACAACACTACTGTTATCCGACGGCCTCGCCTTGTTATCTCCAATGGAAGTAGCTGAAGAGGGTAACAGCAGTATTTTAACTGAGAAGTTAATGAGCTCCCGCTATTCCTGCGTTCAATGTGATTACAGCTTGCAGGAAGTCGAACCGCGCATGTTCTCTTTCAATAATCCGAACGGTGCCTGTCCGGGTTGTGACGGCCTGGGAGTGGCCCAGTTTTTTGATCCCGATCGTGTCGTCAGCAACCCCCATGTGAGCCTGGCCGGCGGTGCAGTGCGGGGCTGGGATCGTCGTAATGCATATTATTTTCAGATCATCAAGGCGCTGTCGGAGCACTATGGCTTTGACATAGAGGTTCCATTCGAAGAACTATCCAAAAAACACCGCGATATTATTCTCTACGGTAGTGGAGATGAGATCATCGAGTTTACCTATTTTGGCGAAAGAGGCACGCAGAAGCGGCGACACCCGTTTGCGGGCGTCATCCCCAACCTCGAAAAACGATTCCGGGAAACCGACGCAAGAATAGTGCGTGAAGAATTATCGAAATATATATCCCAGAAACCCTGCCCCGAATGCCACGGGCAGCGCCTGAACCAGCAGGCCAGGCATGTTTTCGTGGCGGATATCAACCTGCCAACCGTCACGGCATGGCCAATTTTGAGTTGTTTGAAATTTTTCGATGAACTTGCCCTGGGTGGAAGCAAAGGTGCGATTGCAGAGAAAATAGTCAAGGAAGTCCATCAGCGCCTTCAATTTCTCGTCAACGTTGGCTTGGACTACCTGACACTTGACCGCAAGGCCGGCACCTTATCCGGTGGCGAGGCACAGCGTATCCGGCTTGCCAGCCAGATCGGGGCGGGCCTTGTCGGTGTGATGTATATTCTTGACGAGCCTTCAATCGGTCTTCACCAGCGGGACAACGAACGCCTGCTTTCGACCCTGTTACGTTTGCGTGATATCGGAAACACCGTGATCGTGGTCGAACATGATGAAGAGGCCATTCGAACGGCGGACCACGTTGTTGATATGGGTCCGGGTGCCGGTGTGCACGGCGGTGAAGTTGTTTTCAGTGGAAAACCCGAAGACCTGGTCAACAGTGACGCAACACTGACCGGAAAGTACCTTTCAGGAAAACTGGAAATCGAAATCCCCCCGGGGCGAACAACAGCGGATCCGCAAAGGGTTTTCAGATTGATCGGGGCCACCGGCAATAACCTCAAGGATGTCACCTTGGAAATTCCCGCCGGCTTATTGACCTGTGTTACGGGAGTTTCCGGATCAGGCAAATCGACGCTAATCAACGATACGCTGCACCGCCTGGCAGCCCAGGAACTTTACGACTCCAGAACTCAGCCGGCACCTTATAAATCGGTGGAAAATTTGCACCTTTTCGATAAGGTAGTGGATATCGATCAATCCCCCATCGGTCGCACACCACGTTCCAACCCGGCCACCTACACCGGCCTGTTCACACCCATACGCGAGTTGTTCGCAGGCACCCAGGAAGCACGTGCCCGGGGTTATATGCCGGGGCGCTTCAGCTTCAATGTAAAAGGCGGGCGTTGCGAGGCCTGTCAGGGTGATGGCTTAATCCGTGTCGAAATGCATTTCCTGCCTGATATTTATGTGCCCTGTGACGTCTGTCACGGCAAGCGCTACAACCGTGAATCCCTCGGTGTTCACTATAAGGGCAAGAACATCCACGAGGTGCTGGGCATGACTGTTGAGGTGGCATTGGAGTTTTTTGCACCGGTGCCCGTAGTGGCCCGCAAACTACAAACCCTGATGGACGTCGGCCTCTCCTACATCACCCTTGGTCAAAGCGCGACGACCCTGTCCGGCGGTGAAGCTCAGCGGATCAAGCTGGCCAAGGAGCTGTCCAAGCGCGATACCGGCCAGACACTGTATATACTGGATGAACCAACCACCGGCTTACATTTCCACGACATCCGGCAGTTGCTGCAGGTACTGAACCGGTTACGTGATCACGGTAATACGGTCGTGGTAATCGAACATAACCTGGATGTCATAAAAACAGCCGACTGGGTCATAGACCTTGGTCCGGAAGGCGGCGATCGTGGTGGCGAAATCATTGCAACAGGGACGCCGGAGCAACTGGCGGGAATCACCAGGTCACATACGGGTCATTTTCTGGCAAAGCTTTTTGAGCGGGCCAAAACCGTTCATAAGAAATCAGCCTGAGCCAGTCGGGTCAGGATGAAGTGTACGGGTATCGACTCAGTTCAGCCCGCCTTTGTTTCTACCGGGCGGGACGGATTCCTTATCCACTCACTCCATGAACCCGCATAGAGTTTTGATCGGTGTAAGCCGGCCAACTCGGCAGCAAAAATAGTGTGACAAGCGGTTACTCCTGAGCCACACATATACACCCAGTCCTTTGTCTCCTGGTCTCCCGGCAGCGTCTGTAGCCCCTTCCGTATTTCATGCGCCGGCTTGAATTTGCCGCTTGAAGAATGGTTTAACTGAAAAGGGTAGTTGACGGAACCGGGAATATGACCGGCGACGGGGTCAATGGGCTCGATTTCGCCCCTGAATCTTTCGCTGGCACGAACATCCACCAAAACCATGTCATCCGAGCCCAGGCTCTCCAGTACGGTCCGGGTATGCACCGCCATGTCATTACGTTTGTTGAGTTTGACAGGTACGGTGGTTGCAACCGCCACCTGACCACTTTCCAATTCATAACCGGCTGATTGCCACGCTGAAAAGCCGCCGTCCAATAAAGCAGCATCATGACCAAAGTACTTCATCAGCCACCACAACCGTGCGGCGATAGACCCATCCACCTCATCATAGGCGACTATCGTTATACCGGGTTGCCAACCGGAACGTGCCAGAAATGCGGCAAAACTGTCCGCCTCCGGTAAAGGATGGCGACCACTGCTGCTGGTGACAGGACTGGAAAGATCATTATCAAGGTGAGCATAAATCGCACCGGGAATATGAGCCTTGAGGTAGCCCTCATATCCTGAACCGGGATCACTCAGAACAAAACGACAGTCAACAACAATGCACGTTCCGCGTCTTTGCTCCGCGAACACCTCCTGGGCAGAAAGCAGTATTTTTTGTGTCATAAAACGCAGCCGGATGGAATTACTTTATTTTTGAAAACTAGACCCCACTGCCTCACAGCTTGAATTTTCCATGCGGCTTCCAAGGTTCAACAATATAGCGGCTGTGATACCCCAAATTTTATGACCCTGCCAATTTAATGAGGAAACAACGATACTTTTTCCACCCTCGGAAATGACTTTATGGGAATATTCCCGATGGTTGATCGCGATTTCCAATGGCACAGTAAATACCTCGGATACTTCACGGTGATCGGGCTTCCAGATAAATGAAGACCGGACCAGTCCAACAACCGGTAGCACCCTGTAATCTGAGATTGTATCCAGGCGGTCGAGAAAACCCAGCGGGGAAACCTGGGAGAAATCCAGGCCTATCTCCTCTTCTGCCTCGCGCAATGCAGTAGAGACGGCCGAGCGGTCAGTCTGATCGACTGAGCCTCCAGGAAAACTTACCTGTCCGGGATGTTGCTCTAACTTCTCAGATCGGACAGTCAACAGGATTTCTGCTTGTGGATTGTCAAGAACAGGAACCAGGACAGCGGCAGTTCGATTTGGACGGGAATCAGTTTTGCGAAGCACGTTGAGCTTAAGGGGTGACACACCCTGATCAAAGGGTGATACGGCACTCAAAAGCTTATTGTGCAATTCAGATAGCATATTTCAACATAGTATCAGTACGTGGTGAGTGTCACCAGAGCCTACTGAGGGTGAGGCTGAAACGATATGGGGAGATGGAACCCCGAGCCTGTAGGGTAAAAAAAACCGGGTAGCTTGCGCCACCCGGTTTGCATATCTTTACGGCAGGATTTCAACCAGTTTAAGGTCAAACATCAATGCCTCATTCGGACCGACCGGCGGGTTACCGCGAGCACCGAATGCCAATTCAGGTGGCACGAAAATCTGCCAGGTAGAACCTGCTTTCATTAGGGGTAAGACTTCCTGCCAGCCTTTCAGGACAGAATTGACAGTAAACTCTTCCGGTGTACCGCGGGCAAATGAGCTGTCAAATTCGCGTCCGTCCAGTTTTGAACCACGGTAATGAACCGTAACCCTGCTCTCCAGTCCAGGACGGGCACCCTCGCCTTCCTCAATAATGCGGTACTGAACACCGCTGGGAAGCGTCACGATTCCGGTCTTGGATTTGTTAGCCGCAAGAAATTCTTCGCTCTTCTTCTGGTTTTCTTCAGAAAGTATACGAAACTGTTCAACCTGCTCTGCCCGAACTTTTTCCTGAAGCGCAGTCAACAAAGTCCGCATTTCTTCAGCGCTGACCCTGGGTTCTTTTTCCGCAACCACGTCACGGATTGCTGCAATGAGTGATTCCACATCGAATTCAGTACTGCGTCGAGCAATGTCTGCACCGATGTCCCAGCCAACTGCGTAGCTGAGTTTGCCTTTGTCTGTGTTTACATCCTGAGCCAGGACGGTAAATGAAGTAACTAGTAGTAAAACTGTAAGCGCGAGTCTGGATCGCATTGAAAATTCCTCCAGAAAATGTCTGATTACCGGCCCATTGCCAGTGAGTAAAGGGTGGCTATTCTACATGAGTAGCCTTGGATATGTCATGCCCGAAACAACATCAATTTCTGAACGGGTCGCCAGATAGACTATACAGTCCTTATCAAGTTCAACCACCTGTTGGCAAATTTAACCAACCCCTTACTCCCGGCTGTAATTGAAATTCCGGGTATAATTTAATTATCATTTAAATTCATTAACTTAAAAACATGTGGAAGTTTGGCATGATGCATGCATTAAAACACATACAGATTTGAATGCAGGAGCATAAACCATGAGTGTCTTTTCCAGATTTACCGATATTATTAATGCCAATATCAATTCCTTACTAGAAAAAGCCGAGGATCCGGAGAAAATTATCCGTTTGATGATCCAGGAAATGGAAGATACATTGGTAGAAATCCGTTCCGCTGCCGCCAAATGTATTGCTGACAGGAAGGAGCAACGACGCTACGTAGATTTCCTTGAACGCGAACAACAGGGTTGGGCCAAGCGGGCAGAATTAGCCGTTCGTCAGAATCGCGAAGACCTGGCCCGGGCAGCGCTTGCTGAAAAACAGGCCTTGGCCGATGAAGCAGAACAGGTTGCACACGAAGCGAAAATGCTTGATGAGCAACTTGAAAAGTTCAATTCTGACATTTCCCAATTACAGAGCAAACTGACTGATGCAAAAACCCGTCAGCGCAGTATCGTCATACGTCACAAAACTGCAACCTCACAACTGGCAGCGCGCAAGCACATACATGACGACACAATCGACGAAATGCTCTTCCGGTTCGAAAATGCCGAACGGCGTATAGACCGGGTTGAAGCACAGGGTGAAGCCCTGAACATGGGACGGCGCAAAGACCTGGCAGAGGAGATCGCCGAACTTGAGAGCGATGACCGGGTTGAAGATGCACTTGCAGCCTTAAAAGCCAGGGTCAGCACACCCGCAAAGAACGACCAGGACGAAACGGAGAATAAAGATGTCTGAACTCATCCCCATTTTAATGGTAACGGTCTGTGCACCACTCTGGATCATATTTCATTACATCACCAAGATGAAAACCTCAAAGGGTTTAACCCCCGAGGATGAAAAAATGCTGACGGATGTTTGGGAATCTACCAAGAAAATGGAAGACCGTATCGTGACACTGGAACGGATCCTGGATATCGAATCACCTACCTGGAGACAACGCCATGAGTGATTTGTACGAACGCAAGAACCCGCATCGTTTGTACCGTGACAAGGAAAACGCAATGCTGGCTGGTGTTTGTGCCGGCCTGGCGGACTATTTTGGACTTAACCGAAAGGGGCTGCGCCTGATAGTTGCCGTAAGCACATTGTTCTTTCTTCCGTTCATGGTACCGGCCTACATCGTCCTGGCAATCATTCTCCCGGCCAAACCCCAGGATTTATATAAGGATGAAAGTCAGGAAAAATTCTGGCGCGGTGTAAGCATGGCACCGACCGATGTTTTCAGTAATCTCAACCATCGTTTTCGGGAATTGGATCTGCGCCTGCAAAAAATGGAAGCCCATGTCACATCAAGAGAATTCGATATAGATCGTGAATTGGGCAAAGGTCCCCGTTCATAGACGTAAAAGACCCGGGTTGCGACAAAACGAGTAATTATTGCGTTGTGATGTAACTGAATAGGCTCCGGATGCGTCAACTTTATTATTGGTGAATTGTCTTATTAGGTAACAGAGCGGGAAACCACGCGGAATTAGCCATGGGATTGACTTGGATATGAACAATATTGAAACCAGCAACAATAAAGTAATGGTTAACACCAGGCCAATGTTTGCTTCCACCTGGATGGTGTTATTTACCGAGTTACGCAGAAATTACAATGAACGGCATCTTGTCGAGGCTGAAAACAAAGCGCCCATGCAGCCTGCGGAGCAAAAACGGGCAGGTTTGAAATAGGAAGCAATCTGGCCCGCATATTTCACCAGCACCCCAGATCATGGCTTATCCATGTACGACTGGTGAAATATTCAGGTTAATCTGTACCAGGGTGAAAATCCTTTTCACCTGCCAACACCCATAAATCCATGCGGTTTGTTTGTGGCGGAATCGGACAGGTTGAATAAGGGTTAAAAGCACATGGGGGGTTATAGGCTTTATTAAAGTCGACAATCAACCGGCCGTTTTCAGGCATACCGTCACTATATAAATACCGCCCTGCCCCATAGGTTCCGTGACCGGTGGTGCGATCGGCAAATATAAACCACAAGCGTTCAGAGTCACTCTCCCCTAAGCCCAACAGGCTATGGGTTTTACCATCCCTGTCAAACTCAATCGAACCAAAAACCGGCGACTCACTTACTTGCCCAAGCACATTGGTAATCTCGACGACGGTGCCTTCCGGCGCCCGTGTAAAGCGACCATCCATGAGCCATGACTCATCAATGGGATAGTTTTCTACACCTTTAAAATTCTTCAGTGCTTTTGCCTGTGAGTCCTTGATGCGTAGTGCATAGGACCCCCTGAAAATCGCATGAACACTTAATGTTCCGCTAGAAATTACGGTGGCTTCACCTTCGGTATCGGGTATCAGTTGAGCCTGGGGCAAGGGCTCACCATTGATTTTCACTTCTTCCGGATCGCCATTATTGAAATGCAATTGGTCGTTTTGCAGCACGACCGTACCCCAGTATTCTGCGCCGCCACCCAGTTGGATGTCATTATCGACCGCATGGCCGATACGGTTTTCCCCATCCTCAAGCCATTCAAGACCTACCAGGGTCAACCATCCATCAGACTGCATCAACCGCTCATGACGGCTTGCCCTCCAGGCCTCAATCGCCTGCTGATGATTTTCAGTCTGGACGGTAACAACAACCGCTTCATCCGCCATCAATGAGGATGTGATAAAACCGCTGCCAAGTGCCAACGTGAACCAAGACATAAGTTTAAAATAACTCAGGGTGCTTCTGCCTTTACCCATCATCTTATTCTTCCGTATATATCCTCGAGTCGTTCAATATCATCCTCGCCAAAGTAATTACCTGTCTGAACCTCGATCAGGTGGATGTCCTCGTCACCGGGATTCTCCAGTCGATGCAAAGTATCAACCGGAACATAGGTGGACTGGTTGGCTTTCAACATGAACTCGTCATCTCCCAGTCTGACCTTTGCGGTGCCCTGCACTACCGTCCAGTGCTCAGCCCTTCGGTGGTGTTTCTGCAACGACAGAACCTGGCCGGGCTTAATGACCAGTCGTTTGACCTTACAATCCACTGCATCTTCCAAAATCGTAAAACTGCCCCAGGGTCGATGCACGGTTTTGTGGAAATTGACTGCATCATGTTTAAGATTCGACAGTTGCGTCACGACCTCCTTAACGTCCTGTGCCTGATTGCGGTCGGTAACCAGCACCGCATCGCCAGTATCAACAATGATCAGATTTTTCACACCGACTGCTGCAATCACCCGGTCCTCACCCTGCACAAAGCACTCGGTTGAACCAACCATAACGGCTTTGCCCCTGATGCGGTTGCCAGCCTCGTCCGAGGTATATAGTTCACTTATAGCCTTCCATGACCCTATATCACTCCAGCCAAAATCACTGGCCACAACGGCTGTATTGTCCGCCCGTTCCATGACCGCGTAATCGACGGAAATGGAAGGGCATTGACTGAACAGTTCCGCAGGGAACTCCATCGGAGACGATGTTTTGTCGGTTGCTTCCCACACCCGGGTGGCTGCTTTATACACATCCGGTGCATAACGTTTCAGGGAATCCAGAAAAGTCCCCGCCTGGAAACAGAACATACCGGAATTCCAATAGTATTCACCAGACTCCAGGTACTTTATCGCCGTCGCTTCATCGGGTTTTTCAACAAACTCAGCAACCCGGTAAGACCCATTCTTGGTCAATGCATCACCCTGACGAATGTATCCGTAACCCGTTTCGGCATGCGTCGGATGGATTCCAAACGTTACAAGAAAACCCTTATTTGACAGCTGGTGGGCCTCTTTCACTGCGGCATTGAATTGATCCAGGTCCTCTATCAGGTGATCGGCAGGCATCACCAGCATTGACGCATCCTTATGCACGTGGTCACATACACTCATTGCCGCCAGGGCGATTGCGGGTGCCGTATTCCTGCCCATGGGTTCAAGCAGAAACTGCTGGTCACCGGAAATTCCTTTCATACCGGCATAAAGGTCACGGGTATAAAAGTAATAATCACGGCTGGTCACAGTGATGACTGGCGCATTTCCCGTCACCGCTTTCGCTCTCATTAATGTTTTTTCAGCCAGGGTCTCACCATCAACCAGTTCCATAAAAGGTTTGGGGTGAGCGCGTCTGGAAACCGGCCACAGACGTGTTCCCGCTCCACCTGAAAGAATGACTGGAATCAACGCTTTTTGCATTTTAGTTTGGCTCATTATTTATGCTCTTGCTTTGATCTCATCAATGACCGCCTTTAGAGAAGTCTCGAAAGAAGCAGGATATATGTTAAAGACTTCCGTAATCCTGCTGGTATTCAAAACCGACCACTTGGGCCGTTCTGCCGGTTGGGGAAACTCTGAGCTGGGCACCGGCGCAGTTTCCGGCACGCTCTCCAGCAATCCCGCCGTGACTGCCAGGCCAAAAATCTTGCAGGCGAAATCATACCAACTCAGGTTGCCGTCATCACAGTAGTGAAAAACACCACTGTTTTTTACGGGTGCTGCTGATTGCCAGTTTTCGATCACGGCAACGCTGGCGAGAGCCAGGTTTCCGGCCCAGGTCGGACATCCGAACTGATCGTCCACAATCTTCAAAGACACGCCTTTGCGTGCAAGGTCCAGCATACTCAGCACAAAGTTCTTCCCATGCGAAGAGTACACCCATGAGGTTCTGAGAATGGCGTACTTACACGCTGCGTCTTCCAGTGCGTGTTCACCTGCCAGTTTACTCTCACCGTAGACGCTCTTTGGGCCGGGAAGGTCCATCTCGATATAGGGCCTGGTTGCCTTGCCGTCAAAAACGTAGTCGGTGGAATAATGTAACAAGCGGGAGTCGTTTCGCTTTGCCCATGCTGCCAGTCTTGCCGGCAATTCGGCATTGACCATAAAAGCCGTTTCAGGATCAGCCTCTGCCTGGTCAACTGCCGTGTATGCCGCTGTATTGACGATCAGTTCAGGCTGCGATCGATTGAGCAAACCCTCAAGTTTTGCACCATTACTGATATCCAGTTCCAACCAGTTGCCTGTCGCCGAGGCAGGCTTTCCCCGGTCGGTGGCGGTCAGGGTTCCCCGTGCCGATAACAATGGAAACAATTCACTTCCGAGCTGGCCGGCGGCACCTGTTAACAAAATATTCAATTCACTTCCTGTGGCAAACGTTCTGGCGGGACATCACTCAAACGGGGTGCTTCACGGTCTTTACCGGAGAATGATCTGGGCTCACATGGCCACCTGACTGCAATGTCCGGGTCATCCCAGGCAACTGCCGCCTCAAATTGTGGTGCGTATTCGGTCGTACAATAGTAGTGGAACAATGCACTGTCGCTCAGCACGATAAACCCATGGGCAAAACCCTCCGGGACATAAAGCTGACGATGATTCTGCGCGCTTAGCTCCACGCCAGCCCATTGTCCAAACGATAGCGAACCCTGTCGAACATCCACAGCCACATCAAAAATGCGGCCTTCAAGCACGGAGACCAGTTTGCCTTGCGGTTGGCGGTACTGGTAATGCAAGCCGCGTAATACACCTTTCTGAGATCGAGAGACATTGGTTTGAGCAAATGTACCGGGTAAACCATGTTGGATATAGCTACTGGCTTTCCAGCTTTCCTGAAAAAAACCTCTCTCATCACCATGTACCCGGGGTTCAACAATGACAACACCGTCCAGGCCGGTTTCAAGAACTCTCAACCGTCCGGCCCCCGCTCCAGAAGCTGTATAAGATATTCACCATAACCACTGTTTCGAAGCGGCCCGGCCAATTCAAGAACACGCTTGTCATCGATCCAGCCTTGTCGAAAGGCAATCTCCTCCGGGCACGCCACTTTGAGTCCCTGACGGGTCTCGATGGTTTCGATGAAACTTGATGCCTGCTGCAGTGATTCGTGCGTACCTGTATCCAGCCATGCATAACCCCGTCCCAGTCGTTCGAGATGCAAGCTGCCGTCCTCCATAAAACGACGATTTAAATCGGTAATTTCAAGCTCGCCCCGGGGTGAAGGCTGCAATTCGCGGGCGAATTGACTGGCGCGCTCATCATAAAAATACAAACCGGTTACTGCATAATTTGACCGTGGCTGCTTCGGCTTCTCTTCCAGGCTCAATACATGCAGATCGGCATCGAACTCAACCACGCCATAACGCTCCGGGTCGTGAACCCAGTAACCGAAAACCGTGCTGCCTTCCATCCTTTGCATACTGCGGGAAAGCACGTCCTCGAGTCCGCCGCCATGGAATATATTGTCACCAAGAATAAGACAGGAAGGCGTACCCGCCAGAAACTCCTCTCCGATAATAAGTGCTTGCGCCAAACCATCAGGGCTTTGTTGAACAGCAAATGAAATCTCAATACCCCACTGACTGCCATCCCCCAGCAACTGCTTGAAAAGTGCCTGCTCATGGGGTGTGGTAATAACAAGTATTTCCCGCATTCCCGCTTGCATCAGGGTGGACAACGGATAATAGATCATCGGCTTGTCATAAACCGGAAGCAACTGCTTGCTGATGACGCGGGTAATGGGATACAAACGCGTACCACTTCCACCAGCGAGGATGATGCCTTTTCTATTCTGTTCCATTGGGTAAATTACCATTCACTGTGGTTACTATCTGAATTTCACAGATAAAGCCCGCACGACCGGGGACTTGCCGGACCTGTCCGGAGAACCCTACTTCTCAGAACGGAATATCGTCATCAGCAAAGTCGTTATCAAAGGCCGGTTTGGCCGGTGCCTGTTGTTGTGGCTCTGGATTCTTGCGGAACCCGCCACCACCACCCTGTGGCTGACCACCGCCTTCACCACCGCGAGCACCAAGCATTTGCATATCGTTAGCGACAACTTCTGTTGTCCAGCGATCCTGACCGTTCTGGTCTTGCCATTTGCGGGTTTGAAGTTTGCCTTCGATGTAAACCTGGCTTCCTTTTCTCAGGTATTCACCCATGATTTCAGCCAGACGCTGAAACGCCACTACCCGATGCCATTCAGTTTTTTCAACTTTTTCACCAGATTGCTTGTCGTTCCAACTATCTGATGTTGCCAGGGTTAAATTTGCGATTGCCGTACCGCTGGCGGTGTATTTTATTTCCGGGTCTTTGCCCAGGTTACCCACCAGAATTACTTTGTTTACACCTCTTGCCATCTAGCCTCTCCTGCTGTGCGAAGCCCTGCTCCGCAGATTCAAAATCTGACCGTAAAGTGTAGCATACACAATCAGGTTCGCTGGCTGTTATCAGCAGACTTCAACCATAAAAGCATGGCCACAGCCCACAATGTACAAAGCAATCCCGCTACACTCAAAGTCACCACACTACCACTGTATCCCAACAACCAGCCACCACCCAATCCACCTGCAAATGCACCCAGGAACTGGAAGGTGGTATATAAACCCATTTTCCGTCCGCGACCGGCTGTACCGCTCATCTGACTGACCACTGACGGCATCGCTGCTTCCAGAAGGTTAAATGCCAGGAAGAAAGCCAGCGCAAACACTATCATTGCAATCAATGACTGACCGAGGGACATTAAACCCAGGGCTACACCGAGTACCAGGAAAGCCAGGGGCATCGCGCTTTTTTCCTTTTTTCCGGCTGTGATACGTCTTAATAACGGAAACACCAATATCACGGAACCCAGCATCGACGGAACATAAATCCGCCAGTGATATTCCAGTTCAAAACCAAACTGGCTGACCAGCATTCCCGGTAAAACTACAAACAGCAAGGTCATCACTGCATGCAATAAGAATACCGAAAGTGCAAACAACCAGATAGCGCTGGATTGCCCGGGTTCCTGTAGGTCTTCTTCCTTAGTAATGTGCTCAGCGGGCAGGCTGACAACCAGCAACATCCCTAACACACCCAATGTTGCAGTCAGCCAGAAAAGCCCTCTCAACCCAAGCAATGTTGACAATGGCACGGCTATCATCATGGACAACAGGAACGAAGCACCGATGCCCATACCAATAATGGCCATGATCACGCTTCTGTTCTGTAGTCGTGTATGGTCGGCGGCAAATGCCAACGCCACCCCGGCGATGGCACCACAACCCTGCAATGCCCGTCCTGCGATCATCATTTCTATCGTGTCAGCCAGTGCCGCCACAACACCGCCGGCAGCAAATAATGCGAGACCGGCCAGCATGACAGGGCGCCTCCCGAAGCGATCAGACAGTTTTCCGAATGGTTGCTGTAACACCGCCTGGGTAAGACCATAAATACCCACGGCCAGACCGGCTTTGACCGGAGTGAATCCTGGCATGTCCGCCGCCAGCAACATGAAAACCGGCAAAATCATGAACAGGCCAAGCATCCGGAAGGCAATAACACCCGTTAGAGTTATACCTGTGCGCAGTTCAACTGAATCTAATTGACCAAACAAATG
>Ga0316194_10000342_pt1 | contig 28780 bp, 25 predicted proteins | sample CroRivsedime1_MG_FD_204936 | JGI IMG/M metagenome (GOLD analysis project Ga0316194, IMG submission 204936) | Coastal sediment microbial communities from Maine, United States - Cross River sediment 1 | ecosystem: Environmental > Aquatic > Marine > Coastal > Sediment | place: USA: Maine...
GAGGTTGTCGCTAGTGGCCAGGTTCAAATTAGTGTCAATCAAACCATGCCGCTGGCGGATTGCGGCGAGGCCCATCGCCAGCTCGAAGCCCGTCAAACCACCGGTTCCACGGTGCTAAAAATATAAGCAAAAACTGACCTACCAGTACAGTTCAGATTCAAGCTCGAATTCCTCTCTCAAAGCCCGAAAAAAAACGTTTTTCGGGCTTTGCAGCAGACTCCTTCCTCTGTCCGATTATTGTTAATTTTTACAATAAATTCAGTTAGTTATAATATCAACTAAAAGCTATCGAAAAACCATCGAAATAAGCCTGTGACGCAGCGCACAAATTTCTCGTGAACTTCTTCTCAAAAGTCATCTCAGGCAAAATCTGTTATGTAAAACTGTTACGTATGAATTTCAAATAAACTGAATCTGTTACTATTGACGTTGCTACCTATAATACTCGACATTAACTTAACACCGCTGCCAGATACTATACCTGACAGCCTAAATACAGGAGCAACACCATGAGCACTTTGAAAGCGAATCAATTCCACCTCATCGATGATATGGACATTTCGGCAAAAACCTTTGCAGTGATCGAACGCGTCGAAGGGTTCACAACTCAAACAACCGACATCGTTCGTACCTGGGTACGTCGCTCGAACGACCGTCGCATGCTGGTCAGGATGAACGACCATATGCTTAATGATATCGGCATCACTCGCTTCGACGTCAATGTGGAAGCAGGCAAGCACTTCTGGCAGAAATAGAAACTTACTCTACCGGTGTGGATCGAACGATTCACACCGGTTTTTTAACTCCAGGCCTGAGAAAAACTACTCGCCAGCAGCCTCCGGCAAGCACATCACCAGGCCCCAAAGCAATCCTTCCACCGGCATTTCCAGGCCACTAAAATAGTTACTGTTTCAAGCGGTAACCGGTTTTAAACATCCACCATACCAGCACCAGGCAAGCGACCAGAAACAGGCAGACCATCGCCAGGCTGACACCGACACTGACATCGGCCACCTCGAAGAAACTCCAGCGGAACCCACTGATCAGGTACAACACCGGATTAAACAGGGTCACTGTTTGCCAGGCAGGCGGCAGCATGTTAACCGAATAAAAACTGCCGCCGAGAAAGACCAGCGGCGTAATCACCAGCATTGGAATCAATTGCAGCTTTTCGAAATTAGTCGCCCAGAGCCCTATTATGAAACCAAACAGGGCGAAAGAAATACAGGTCAGCAATAGAAATAACACCATGATAAATGGATGAGCGATATGTAAATCAACGAAAAGATTCGCGGTAAACAGAATTATGGTACCCAGGATTAATGATTTCGACGCCGCTGCACCGACATAACCGACCACGATTTCGAAAAAGGATATCGGTGCCGACATGACCTCGTAAATGCTGCCGGTAAACTTGGGAAAGAATATCCCGAACGAAGCATTGGCGATACTTTGCGTCAACAGGGAGAGCATGACCAGCCCCGGAACGATGAACACGGCGTACGACACCCCTTCGATCTGTTCGATGCGGGAACCGATGGCAGCACCGAACACAACGAAGTAAAGCGAAGTCGAAATAACCGGCGATGCAATCGTTTGCAGCAAGGTATGCCAGGCGCGCAGCATCTCGTATTTATAGATGACCCTGATGGCCTGATAGTTAATCATTTGACACTCACCAAACTGACAAAAATCTCTTCCAGTGAACTCTGGCTGGACTTCAGATCCTTCAACGATAACCCTGCTTCGTGCAAGGCCTGCAGCAGGGACGTAATACCGGTCCGCTCACCCCGGGTGTCATAGGTATAGATCAGATGTGTCCCGTCGGCTGAAATTTCCAGGTTGTAATCGGCAAGTGATGCGGGGAGTTCATCGATCGATTGCTTCAGCTCGATCAACAATTGCTTCTTACCGAGCTTTTGCATCAGGTTCTGCTTGTCGTCAACCAGCAGCAATCGCCCCTGGTTAATGATGCCAACCCGATCGGCAATCTCTTCCGCTTCCTCAATGTAATGCGTGGTGAGTATGATGGTGACCCCGGACTCGTTAAGCCGCCGCACCATTTTCCACATATCCTGGCGTAACTCGACATCGACACCGGCGGTCGGTTCGTCAAGGAACAGGATACGCGGCTCATGCGACAAGGCCTTCGCAATCAGCACGCGGCGCTTCATGCCACCCGAGAGTTCGCGCAACTCGCTGTCACGCTTATCCCACAAGGACAAGTCCTTGAGCAATTGTTCCAGATAGGCCGGGTTGGATTTCTTACCGAACAGGCCGCGGCTGAAATTGACGGTATTCCAGACGGTATCGAAGGCGCCGAGGGTTAACTCCTGCGGCACCAGCCCGATCAGGTCCCGCGTTACTCGATAGTCATCGATGATATCGTGTCCGGCCACCGTTACCGAGCCGGAGCTAGCCGAGACGATGCCACAGATAATCGAAATCAGCGTGGTTTTACCGGCGCCGTTGGGGCCGAGCAAGGCCAGTATTTCGGCCTCGTTGATGTCGAGGTCGACGGAACTCAGTGCCTGATGCCCGCTATTGTAAACCTTCGACAGGCCCTTGATATTGACTATGGATGGCATCGCGCGATTCTACTATCAGAACGCTTTTGAGAATATCACTATATCGTGATGCCGGCCGCGACTTTCAACCGCGAGTTGATCGGTTATACTCAGCGGATTCTTTGCGCAGGGGACAATGCCATGACGGTATTAAGACTTCATTCCGAACCACTACAGGACAGCTGGCTGGATCTATACGGTCACCTCAACGAGGCCTACTACCTGGTTCCGTTTAGCAACACCACCTGGGTCATGCAGGACCATTTTGGCATCGGCAGTGATTATTTCGACGCAACCGGCTGCGCCATTTACACCGTAGAAACCCATTTACGTTATCTTAACGACGTGCGCGCACCGGCAACCATGGAGATCGAAACCCTGATGCTCGGCAGCGACGCCAAAAAAATATGGTTCGCCCATCGAATGCTGGTCGCCGGTGAACTCTGCGCCACTGCGGAATTCATGACCCTGCATTACAACACCCGTGAGGGGCGCACCATGGAGATGCCGGACGAGATTCAGGCGAGCCTGCAAGCTGCCGAAGTGAAGGAACTACCCGACTGGGTCGGACGTCAGATCAGCCTGGTCAAAAAGTAGCCAACTGCAAAGCTACGTTCAGAAAAACACCGAATTCCTGCGCTACATTGCAACTCACGCGCGCATGCACCTTGCCCTGCCGATCGAGAAACGACTGTGACGCTGTCGCCGGGAAAACACCTTCATGCCAGATACCCGGATGAATATACAGGCCGCGGCTACCATCACACCAGAATGCGACGATGTCTTCGAGTCTGAGATCATCACCCGGCAACGCCACCGGCACTACAAATGGCTGCTTATCCATCGGGTAAAACAATTGCCCACCATCGGGATGGTAGTTCAAATGCCATAACAGCACTCGCTCAGGCTCGGTAGTTGCTGTGTCCGCATTCGCGCTACCCGGATTATCAGACCAGCCCAGGATATATTGACCATTAACCGCGTCGTTGCGGCCATGCAGAAAATCCCCCTTCCACTCGCTGTGAAAAACACCTTCGACAACGCCGCCCTCATCACCGGTACCGGCATCGACCGGGCGCCAGCCCTGAGCCGGCCACTGCACGATCTCGATTTCGAAATCTTCCGGATTTTCAACAAGATAGCCGTATTCAGCGACAGATTCGTCGGTGGCCACGATCAATGGCACATCGTGCCAGGGCAACTGCTGCGGCACATCGGGGGACAGGTAATCGACAGGTTGCAAAACCTAAAAACTCTCCACCCAGGGGCGTAAATCAATTTCATGTGTCCACGCGCTACGATGCTGATTCAACAGCGCCATGTAGGTTTGCGCGATGGCGTCAGGCTCAAGCTCGGCATCATTCGCATTGTTCATCGCATCTTTGGCATTCAGATCCCGACCCGGGGAAGCGATTCCTCCGTCGATGATAAAATGCGCCACGTGAATATTTTCGGGCCCGAGTTCACGTGCCAGGCTTTGCGCCAGGCCGCGCAAGGCAAACTTGCCCATGGCAAAAGGTGCGAAATTCGGAAAGCCTTTGATGCTCGCGGTGGCACCGGTGAAAAAAAGTGCGCCACCACCGAGTCGCTGCATACCGATCACAGCCTGTTGTGCAACCAGGAACGCACCGTAAGCAGTCTGCATCAGTGAATCCAGTACGAGTTCCGGATCAAGCACGGTAATCGAACCTGCGGTATAGGCGCTAGCATTGTAGAGTACGACATCGGCGGTACCCACGTCCTGCTCCAGCGACGCGAACAAATCCTTCACCGAATCCACGGAGGTCGCGTCACAACTGATCGCATGCGCACCGATCTGCGAGCATAGCGAATCGAGTTTGGCGACATTTCGCGCGGCCAGCACAACCTTGTAATCGTCTGCCGCGAGTGCGCGCGCAAAGGCTGCACTATTACCACTTCCAGCGCCAACGATAAGAGCAATTTTTGACATGACATCACCTGCTACCGTGTAGTTATCGGGGTGTTATTAAAACGCCGGGGCGACTATTTGTATAGCTGAATTTAAAACAGGGATTGTTAAGCCTGTTTATACGGGTTGGTGATCCAAATCTCGATACGACTTCCATATCAGGCAGACTGATTCGGTCAGACTCGGGTCATTACCCGCTACTCGCTGATCCATGGCCCCGGGGCTAATCCATTGTCCATCGTCAATTTCGCCCGCGTGCAGCACCATCGGACCATCGTGACTATAACGATATACCATGCAATGCTCGTTACCGGTGAGCAGTGAGGCCGGCAACTTGAACAGCTGTTCGAGGGACTGCTCAACCCGGATTCCCAGTTCTTCAGCGATTTCTCGACACGCGCAATCATGGTAATCCTCACCGCTATCGACATGACCCGCCGCCGAAGAATCCCATTTCCCGGGCTGCTCGTCCTTACTGAGTGAACGTTTCTGCAGAAACAGCTCGCCGTCGCTATTAAAGACGAGGATATGAACCGCGCGGTGCATCAAGCCCCGGGCATGAATTTCACCACGAGTCTTGACCGAGATGACATTGTCATCCTTGTCGACGACATCGAGTAGTTCGTGACTGACTGACACAGGCTCTTCTCTGGTAAATGGAATAACCGCGAAGTCTATCCTGATTGATCGAAAAATCGAATTGCCTTTGTATCAGCAATGATGAATGATTTACCGGTCATCAAAATTTTCCAGCGAAATGCCAGTATCAAATCCGCGTTATCAAGTCAGCTACCTCGAACAGGATAATACTTCCCTCAAAATTGTCGGCAGGACGCGCACATCAGTCGCTATCCGGCAATCTGGCTTCTCGAAGCCTGCAATTGCGTGCAGTGTGGAGACACGCAAACAGCGTTAAGACACATCAAAATGACTGACAAGCCCTCCCGGTCGCGACTAAAAAGTTGCAGTTACGATGATTACAACATCAGCGTCGACTGGGGTGATGCACATTTTTCGAGTTATGACTTAACCTGGTTGCGCACCATGTGCTTTTCGGTTCAAGCCGGACAGGAACGCAGGTTCAAGCCCTTGCCCTGGGGTAGTGAAATAGCAAACGCGCTACCATACATGGAATATGATGACCTTCAGAAAAGACTGATAAAGGTGTAACTTATCGAACTGGAATTGTTTATTTCGTTTGTCCTGTTCGGGGTGATCGCCGCGATTACACCCGGACCCAACAACGTGATGTTAACCACGACCGGATTAAATTTTGGCGTTCGGCGCGGTGTACCGCACCTGCTCGGAATCTGTATCGGTTTCCCGGTCATGCTGGCCTTAATCGGACTGGGTTTCGGTGCCCTATTCCAGCTCTACCCAATACTGCACGAAGTCATCAAGATTATAGGTGTCATCTACCTGCTATTCCTGGCATGGAAAATCGCCAGCGCAGGCAGTGGTGCCGCCAAAGTCAGGCAGTCAAAACCGATCAACTTCTGGCAATCGGCGGCATTTCAATGGATCAATCCAAAGGCCTGGATCATGGGCAGCAGTGCCCTGGCAGCCTATACCACGCTCGACGACAATTTTTTCATCCAGGTTTTGATCATCTGCGTGACCTTCATGATCATTACGATTCCCTGCGCGGGAATCTGGCTGGTATTCGGTGCAGGACTGCAGCATTTTCTCCGGGATCCAAAGCACCTCAGGATTTTTAACCTCTGTATGGCGCTGCTGCTGGTTGCCTCAATTCTGCCAGTCGTTTGGGAAATGCTGGTATGAAGCCAGGCGGAGTATGGCAGGAGTCTCCAGGCCTACTGGGATTGCATCGATTCCTGTTCCAGCGACAGATAAATTCCGTAAGCATTGCGTCGATTGGCCTCGAGGAAGGCCGGGTACTCGATAAAATCACCCCAGTCGACCTCCTCGTAAGCCTGGTCGAACGGAATCCAGTCATCGACCGCCTGTTTCATTGAATCGCGCACAAAGGACAGATAATTTTTGGTCAGCGATACGATTTGCTGCGGATTCTTCGCTGACTTGCCATGCCCTGGAACGATTGCCCTGACGTCCGCCTGTTCCATCTCGCTTAACACGGCCAGCCAGTCGGCAGAACTGGAAGTGCCCAGAAACGGAATACGGCCCTCGAAAATGATATCGCCCGAAAACAGCACGCCGTCATTTTCAACATACAGAATCAGGTCGCCCTCGGAGTGGGCACTGCCCACATCGACGACGCGAATATCGACACCACCGAGCGTGAACCGCTCCTCCCCCTGCAGGTAGCGGTCTGGTTCGACAATGCGGGTATCGCCATCTACCCAGGGACTCAGGCTGATCCTGCGTTCGAGGAGACGCTGTTCCGCTACCTCTCCCTCCAGGTATCGCTTGGCGCCGTCCGAAGTGACAATTTCGGCGCCAGTTTCAGAAAAAGCCTGGGTGCCATACATATGGTCAGCGTGGTAATGACTGATGTAAATAGTTTTAATCGGTGCTGCGGTGACCGACCTGATAGCCTTGAGAAGCTGTGCGCCCAGGGCTGGCGTTCCGAGGGAGTCAAATACGATGACACCCTCGCTGGTAACAACAAAAGCAGAGTTCGAAACGAAGCCGTAATTGTCGGTAGCCACACCGGTACCCCCTTGCACGTAGTAAGCATGCGGCGATAGCTGGATCGGTGTCATATCGACCGGTAGCGAAAGATATTCAGCGGCGGACGCAGTCGGCGCTACAAGCAATGTGAGAAGTACAGCGACAAAGGAAACTGATTTGGACATTTATCGAACCGGCGGGAGGTAAAATTCTCCGCGTAGAACCGTCAGTGGGCTGTATGACCAGCCCACTGAAAGCCGAACTACTTTAAACCGATATGCTCTGTTTACGGCTTGATGTAGGCATACCCTTCTTGCTGAAGCTTGGCCACTTCGGCAACACCACTCGGCACGATATCCTCTTTCGATACATCGTAGAGATCGCTTTCAACGTTCACCTTGCGGCCCTTTACCGTATTGTTACAGACCTGGAATTCAACGCCCTGCCCCTTCAGATTCGACACCTTCGCCGTCATATTCTGATCCGCATTTGCATGCTTGAATTTTTTTAGCTTGTCCAGGGATTCGGGTTCCAGCAACAATGCCAGCCCGTTACCATGCAGGACCACCTTCAGATCGAGATTTTCAGCACCGACAGCATTGATGTGATTCTGAATGTTACGCAATGCGCCAGCCTGTTTCTTGGGGTCATCGTAGTTGATGTGATAAACGACTTTCTGCTTGCCATAGTATTCGCCGGCGATTGTACTTGCCGACATCCAGTAACTCGAAATCAGCAACGTGGCAATAACCAGTTTTGTGATTGTTTTCATAACTCCTCCTCAGATAGAACTTTTCAGAATCGGCCAGAATATGCCAAGTGGATGCGTTTATCAAATTGATAAAATCTTTCGCCTGCCTGGTGAGCCGATTTCAGGCAACTCGCCACGTGGTGCCACCAAATACCGGACATCGTTACCACTAGTGCAAGGCAAAGAGGACGGTACCCTTTACTTCAAAGGATACCGTCCTCTTTGCTACCTTGAGCCTTAATAGCTGGCGAACTGTCGCATCAATAAGCTGAAGAAGTTTCCACGCGGTTCCTGTTGTTTGGCTACCCGCTGCTTTTCACAGGTTTGCTTTGCTGCATACTTACCAGGATGGTGCAGGTGGTCTCTGACGATGGTTTCTACACCCCGGGCAAACATTAAACCGGGGTTATTTGAATGAACTTGCTGGTTTCTGATTCTTCTCATTTCGGCTGCCTCGTTGCGGGTTTGTGGTTTCGACAGTGATCATTCTCGTCACGCCCCGTTAATTCCCTTGCTGAATCGCGTTAAAAGGCACAAAATAATCATTAAAAAATCATTAAACTTTATAACTAACTGATATATAAAGGTTTATAAAACCTAAAAAATGTAGGAAGTCATCACCTGGGGGCGCTCGGTGTCCAAAATACAGCTCATATTGCTGGGTCACTTCGATTGTTTAATGTCTTCTGACGACAGAATTGCGCTGTCGATGCGCAAGGCCGAGGTGCTGTTGGCCTATCTCGCGTTGACACCCGGGCTGCGCCATCCACGCGAACGCCTGATCAACCTGCTGTGGAGTGACCGCGGCGACGAACAGGCACGCAACTCACTGCGCCAGTGCCTGAGCGCGATCAAAAAATCGCTCGGTGCGGCAGCCGATTTGATACTGCTGGTCGATCGCACCACGGTAAGCCTCAAACCCGAATTAATCGATGTCGACGTGCACGAATTCGAACGTCTCGCGCTGGAGGGTGACTATGAATCGCTAGCCACCGCGGCCGGACTGTACCGGGGAGAATTTCTCGAAGGCATTTCGATCCGCGACCCCGCCAGCCAGGAATGGCTCGATAGCGAACGTAGCCGTTTCCAGCGCCAGTTCATCGAAATCCTGACCAACCTGGCCGAGACCCAGCTCGTGACCCACGACTTCGGCCACGCGATCACCTCGGCCGAGCGCCTGGTCGAACAGGACCCAATCGACGAATCCGGCTGGCGGTTGCTGATGCGCAGCTATGCCGACAAGGGCGACCGCAGCCACGCGCTGCAGGCTTTCAAACGTTGCCAGCAGACCTTAGGTGATGAGCTCGACGTCGAACCGGAAGCTGCTACCACTGAACTACGCGACCAGATTGCAGCGGGTGAATCGAGACCACCGCAAAAACCGGCCAGCGCCGCAAAGCCGGATGTTACCCCCAATGCGCCAGCAACCGCCGCAAGTGCATCTACCGATCACAGTATCGCAGTACTGCCGTTCGACAACCTGTCGGGCGACCCGGAGCAGGAATACTTCAGCGACGGTATTACCGACAGCATCATTCTGCACCTGTCGCTGTTCCCGGGTCTCAATGTCAAGTCTCGCAATTCGAGCTTCGCCTTCAAGCAGCAGATCAAGAGCATTGGCGAAATCTCGCAGGAGCTCGAGGTCGACTACATCGTCGAGGGCAGCATACGAAAATCCACGGATCGGATCCGTATCACGGTGCAGTTGATCGAAGCCGCTTCCGGCAACCAGGTCTGGGGCAAGCGCTACGATGCCGAAATCGAAAACCTGTTCGACCTCGAAGAAGAGTTGAGCCGCAGCATCGCCGCCACGGTAACCGGGCAAATCGAGTCCGACCTGCAACGTATCGCAATCGCCAAGGGCGCAGCCCACCAACAGTCTTACGATCTGCTGCTTCAGGGAATTTATCATTGTAAAAAAAGTACCGCGTCGGACATGGTGATCGCGATCGAAAAGCTACATCAGTGTCTCGAACTGGATTCCAGCAACGCGCTTGCCCATGCAACCCTTTATGCTTGCCATGAAATGAACTGGATCGATCGCTGGGTACCGGATTTCGAAGCTTCCCGCAAACTGTGCAAAGAACACGCCAGCAAGGCTCTTGCGCTAAACCCCGAGCTGGGTCAGGCCCAGGTCGTTTTTGCAGAGTACCTGATTTTCAACCGCGAATTCGGCGAGGTGGAAGCCCACCTGAACCGAGCACTCGAAATTAATCCGAACGATTCTGAGGCCATCGCCGGCCTGGCGCTCAACCTTAGCTGCCAGGGAAAATTCGAAGCCGCCCTGGAACAGGCAAGGCTCGCGCTCCAACTCGACCCCTATCACACCTGGGCTCGATGGATCCTGTCCGAAGCGCAATTCTTTTGCGGTCTCTACGAGGAGGTGCTGGACACCATCGCCGGCACCGGAAATCCTCCGGGCTTCGTTCAAATCTATAAGATCGCGGCTAATATCAGGCTCGGTCGCATGGAGATAGCGCGCGACACGCTAAAAGGCTTCTTGCAGCATTGCCGCGAAAGTATGTCATCCATGCCTCGAACCATCGACGAATGGCTGGCTTACTCTCGCGACAACGCGCCTTTCGCCGATCCCGCGATCAACCGGGAAATCATTGATTACCTGGTGCAAGCGGGGCTTGAGGAAGAACTGGGGCCGCGGACTGCTTCGAGCGAGCCCAGCGAACATCCGTCCATCCTGGTACTGCCCTTCAATAATTTATCCGGGGATCCGGAACAGGCCTACTTCAGCAATGGCATAACGGAAAGCATCATCCTCACGTTGAGCTCTTCGTGGGGCCTCACGGTTAAATCACGCCATACCAGTTTCGCGTACCAGGACAGCACACAATCTATCCGTGAAATCGGCGACGAACTCGACGTTCCCTATATCGTCGAGGGAAGCATCAGGAAACACCAGGACCAGGTGCGGATTACGGTGCAACTCGGAGAGTCCAGCACCGGCAACCAGATCTGGGGCAAACGCTACGACAAGCCTCTCGATGAATTATTCGAGCTCGAAGAAGACCTGGTGCGCAATATCGCCGGCGCGATCAGCGGTCGCATTGGCCGTGAGGTCAGAATCATCGCGTCAAAGAAACCGGCATCCGATATGAAAAGTTTCGACTACCTGATGCGTGGCTGGTACTACTACGATCACCACAATCCTGAGGCATTGGCAAAGTCTATCGAATGTCATAAGAAGTGTATCGAGATAGACCCCGGGAACGTTGATGCACATGCTTTCGTCGCCGGTGTATCAGCATCCTTGCTCTACGAAAACTGGTGCGATGACCGGAAACAAACCAGGTCCGAGATAGAACACTACGTGCAAAAAGCGCTGGCACTGGATCAGAACAACGCGTTCACACACGCTATCATGAGTGATTGTGTAAATTTTTCGAGGGACTACGAAAAAGGCCTGTATCATGCCGACCGTGCCATCGAACTGGACCCGACCCTGCCCGACGGATATATCGCCAAAGCAACCAATCTCGTTGCCACCGGTGATAGCGACAAGGCTGTGGAACTGGCAGATTTCGGTATGCAACTCGATCAATTTCACAATTACACAGGCTGGGGCGCGGGCGAAGTATATCGTTGTGCCGGCGACTACAAAAAAGCCATAGAAGCCTTTAGTACGATACCCAATATGCCGCCCAGCTTGCATGCGCAAACGGCAGTTTGTCTGCTCGGGCTCGGACAACTCGATAAAGCCAAGGTTGAAATGGCTGAATACCTGCGCAAGGCACGGGAATTTATGCCCAGGGTGCCGGCTTCGCAGGATGCCTGGCGTTCGCTATGGAGTGATAATTTAAATTATCAAAGTGGTAAAGACTTTGATGTCTTTTTTGATCAATTGCTACAAGCCGGACTTTGCGATTACCTGAATGAAGTTGCCCATGAAATTCCATCAATTGCGGTGCTGCCATTCGAAAATATGGGCGGCGATCCGGAACAGGAGTATTTCAGCGATGGCATTACCGCGGGCATCATCCAGAGCCTGGGCATGTTCAAGGGGCTCTCGGTCAAATCGCAAAGATCGAGCTTTGCCTTCAAAAACAGCATCCAGTCGTCGCGTGAAATTGGCGAAGACCTGGGCGTCGATTACCTGGTAGAGGGGAGTATTCGAAAATCGGATAAGAAGGTACGCATTAGCGCACAGCTGGTCGAGGCAGCGGACGGCAACCAGGTGTGGGGCAAGCAGTACAACGCCGAAGCGGATGCCGTGCTCAACCTGGAGCAGGAACTCAGCCAGACCATCGCCGCCACCATCAGTGGCCGCGTTGGCCACACGCTGCAACTGTCGGCGGTGCGAAAACCGGCCAAAGACCTGAAGAGTTATGATCTTTACCTGCGCGGTCTCTACCACTTCGGGAAATTCAGTCCCGAGGAACTGGCGATCGCGGTCGAACAGTTCGAACAGTGTATAAAAATCGATCCGGACCATGCCGAGGCGCACATGCAACTCGGCATGATTCATGAAATTTACCGCTACGAAAACTGGACCGATGATCGAGAGAAATCCAGCGAACTGTCGGGCTATCATTTGAGAAGAGCACTCGAACTCGCACCGGATAACGCCTGGGTACACGCCTATCTGTCCGAACGCTTGCTTTATTCTCATGATTTAGAGCAAGCAGATTTTCATGCCGACAAGGCCATCGAGCTGAACCCGAACGCGTCCGAAGCTTACGCGGCGAAGACGCAGGTATGCATGTTGACCCGGCTCTACGACGAAGCACTCGAATGCGCAAGGTTGACAGTACAGCTGGATCCGTACAGTTCAGGCGCATACTGGGCCGCCGGCGAGGCATACCTGATATGCGGGGAATACGAAAAGTCAGTCAAAACCTTTCGCTCGATCGAAACTCCACCCAATGTCGTGCGCGCGCAAATCGCCGCCAGCCTGGCCGGCAGTGGTCAGCTAGAACTGGCGCACAAGGAAATGCAGCTGTACCTGCAAAACGCGCGTAAAAACATGTCCGCTTATCCATCGTCGGTCGAGGTATGGCGCAAACTCTGGGGAGAGTACCTGCCGTTCGAGTACGCAGAGGATGCCGAAAATTATTTTGAACTGCTGCTACAGGCTGGCCTTTGCAACGACCTGGTCGAACCTGTCGACGATATGCCGTCGATCGCGGTGCTGCCGTTTGAAAACATGAGTGACGATCCGGAGCAGGATCATTTCGCGGATGGTATCACCACCGACATCATCGCCACGCTGTCCAGGTTCGACCACATGCGCACGGTTTCGCGCTACTCGGTTTTGCAATACAAGAACCAACACGCGCCGATCCCCAATATCGCGCAACAACAAAACGTGCGCTATATCCTCGAGGGCAGCGTGCGCAAGAGCGGTAACAGCATTCGGGTCAGCGCCGAACTGATCGATTCACGGGATGAAAAAATTTGCTGGAGCGAACGCTACGACCGCGACCTCGACGACCTGTTTGCGGTACAGGATGAAATCACCAGGAACATCGCGCTGGCGATGAAGGTACAGCTCGACGACGGTGATATGGCACTACACCGTTCAACCGGAACCAACAATATAAAAGCCTGGCAGTTAACCCTGTCGGCGATTGATTTAATGGATACCTATATCCGCGAAAACATCCTCGAAGCGCGTCGCATGGCGCAACAGGCGATCGATCTCGACCCAGGTTACCCCTATGCCTGGGTGGCGCTGGGCTGGACTCACTGGCAGGAAGTGTATAGTGGCTGGAGCAACTCACCGGAGGATTCACTAGTCGAAGCTGAAAAGGCCCAGCAAAGAGCGCTGGACCTCGTACCCCTGTACTCGGAAGCCTGGACCCTTGGCGGCCTGATTCACCTGATGCGGCACAAACCCACTCAGGCCCTGGAATACTGCCGCAAGGCAGTTGAGCTCGAGCCCGGCAATGCCGAAATCCAGGCGTTGATGGCTTTTTGCCTGATCTATGTCGGTGATTACGAAAATGCCCGCCAGCACGAGCAAACCATGTTGAAATTGTGTCCGGTGCTGCCTAACTGGTACTACCTGCTCGGCGGTGAGATCGCGCAAACTCAGGGGGATTATGAAACTGCGGCTCACCGCTTTCAACAAGGCATCGATGTTGAGCCCGATTCACCCTTGTGCCGTTTCTACCTGATCGATGTGATGATGGAACAGGGCTATGTAACAAGGGCCAGAGAACTGGCGGACGAAATCAAGGCGTTGGATAAGCAAGTAAAGGGTAGAGGGATGGTCCGAACACTCTCGCAGGATAAAACCTTGCGCGAACGATTCCGGGCAAACCTGGAAAAATTCGATCTTTACTAGGCTTGATGCACCGGTCCCAGGGGCTCCAGGCGAACGCCGGCACGCAGGTTCCGATAATCGAGGTCGGCCAACTTGCAGGGATGGATACCGGGCGCGATCACGACCAGGGTCTCAGCCGCGATCGGGTCGAAGTCGGCACGAAAGTGGACCGTGCTTTTGACACAGACGATTTTCTGTTCACCCGGCTCGATGCCGAGATGACGGATCATCGCCTGGTCCAGGCATTGCGAACGTGAGCTACCGACGACGATTCGAATCTCCGAAGCTTCATCAATCACTCTCAACAAGGCCATGTTGCCGAGTTGCGCTTTCGAGTTCAGGTTCATTGCACCGGTATAAGTGAAATGACCATCGCCAAGTGTTTCGACTTCGAAACGCGCCTCAAATGGATCGATCCCGGGCAAACCGGATTTCCCACCCAAACCCACGTCGAGCACAGCGCCGATACCAGCAGCATGCGCCATATCGGCAACTTCAGGATCATACAAAACCGCCATCACCGCCTGCCGCGCACCGTTACGAACCAGGGCCTCCAGTAAACCCGTGGTATCGGAGGTACCGCCCGCACCCGGGTTGTCCTGTGCGTCGGCGAGCACCACCGGTTTGTCGGTGGTATTTGCCATTGCCCGCAGCACGGCGGTATCGGGATCCAGCAATTCAAAGTTGAAATCGGCCTCGGCGGCCAGCACTTGCTGGTAGAGCTGTTCCGCCGCCGCTTCGACCGTTTGCGCATCGGCACCATAAGCGACCACGGCAGCGCCGCATTCGGCGATATCGGCCGGCGGAAAACCTGTCGCAAAATCCACATTCTCGATTCCGGGCCGCAGGCTGATTTCATCAAGCTGACCGTAAATCGCCTTGCAGGGATCGAAATCGGTACATTGCGAGCTCAACGGAAACAGGAACGGAATTTTACGCATCGCCTTATGCAGGGATTGGCCTCCCATTAAGGTTGACAGCATATCAAGCGCCCGTGCACCGGTAACCGCCATATCGAGATGCGGGTAGGTTCGGTAGATAGACATCGCGTCACTGCAGTCGACCATTTGTTCGGTAACATTCGCGTGCAGGTCGAGACTGATGACAATCGGCATTGCCGGCCCGACAATATCGTGTACCCGTCGCAGCAATTCGCCTTCACCGTCCTCGTAATGCTCGACCACCATGGCACCGTGTAAATCGAGGTAGACCGCGTCAACCGGGTCGCCGCTGCGCAGCCCGCTGCAAATCATATCCGCGACCCGTTCGAAAGCATCTCGCGTGACGTAGCTGCTCGGTTCGGCCGAACACCAGCATAACGGATGCAGGCGATAACCTGACTGCTGCGCAGCGTCGATAAAACCGGACAATGGAATGTTGAGTCCAGCCATCGCCCCGAACAGAGCGTCACCCGATGTTAAACCGGGCCAACTGTCAGCACGTTCGAAGGCCTCGAATGGCGCGAGGTGTGGCGCAAAGGTATTGGTCTCGTGTTGAAATCCGCCAACAGCGATCAACTTGCGCTCGGGCATGACTACTCATCTCCCAGGGATTGTAAAAAACTTACGAGGTCGTCAACCTCGGAATTACTCAGATTTAATGGCCGCAAGATCTTTTCGCCATCGGTGTGCAGGCGTTCTTCATCGAGCAGTGAATAGTGAAGCACCACGTCACGCAGGGTCGGCAGGCTACCGTTATGCATGTAGGGCGCGGTCGCCGCCACGGCGCGTAATCCGGGAATCTTGAATTCACCCCAGTTGCGATGGGTCTGGCGCACATGCGAACTGCTCACCGCGTTTTGCCCCGGATCACCGTCGTTATATTTGCCGAGCAGGTTATAGGGATTAGCCCTGACCTGCTGGATACCACCGTAGCGGCCGGCATCAACACCGTCAGCGGTGAAATACGGGATACCAACATCACCGAACTCACCGTTGCTGAAGCGGGGGCCAAGGTGGCACAGGTTGCAACGTCCCTCGCCAATAAATATCTTCAAGCCACGCTGGGCACTTTCAGGATAGCGACTCATCGCTGTCTGGTCGCCGGCAAGCAGTGCGTCACGGAAATCGTCGAAGCTCGAACGCAGGCTCAGCAGGGTTTCCTGGTAAGCGGCAAGCGCCTTGCCGACATTGACCAGTACCTTTTCACTGGTCTCGCTGCCGACTTCGGCGGCAAACGCCTGCAGGTAAAATTGTCGATAACGCTGGCGGCTCAATAGCAGTTCCCGGACGTGGTCGGGATGATTGGCCATTTCATCGGCAGCCAGAATCGGGCGAATGCTTTGCGCCCACAAGGAATCGTTTTCGCCACCCCAGCCGAACCAGCGATTGGCTTTCAGGTTCAACAGGCTCGGCGTATTGCGATCCAGCCGCACCCTGCCCTGAGCAGTTTTCAGGCCATCAGTGAAAGCCCTGCCGGGGTCATGACAACTGGCGCAACTGAACTTCGAGTCAATGCCGAGTTCATGGTCGAAAAACAGCGCTTCACCAAGCCGGATCGCCTGCTCGTTTTCGGAAACCCGGTTACTGCTGTCGCCCGCGAACTGCATGGGCCAGGGGCCGTGCTGTGCGATCAGTTCACGCTCGACAGCGTTAAACTCAACTGCACCAGCCCTACCGAACAAGAGCGCAGCAGTGGTGAAAAATAATAACTGTATAGCAACGCGAAACATTCAGATCTCAAAATCGAGTTGGGTTTGCCGTGCAACCCCGTCATAACTCAGGTTCACGGTAACCCGCCATTGACCCGGCATATGGAATAACATGCCGCTGGCTTCGACCAGGCCGTCATCCAGCAAGTCGATACTCGCTTTATAGTTCATGCCATGGCCGTGCGCGGGCATTAACGCATCGAGCTTGAAACCTTCGACTGCCAGCACCGACTCGCCACGACAGAGCAAAAATTGCATCGAGAAATGTTGCGCTACTGTGAGCGGGGGTGACTTGATCCGGTAATGCAGCATCAAACCATCGCCTGGCGATACGCGTTCACCGTTTGCAAAATCACAGGCGAGCAGAGGCAGGCTGACCAGCTGCAGGCTGGCAATGAATAAAAAACGAATCATTTGCCCACGCGCGCCAGCAGGGCCTCGGCATTGCGAAAAGCGATGTTTTCGGCAAGCGAGGCCGGCAAGGTACCGAGCCAGGTGCGCGACCAGTCTGCATGCTCGACCACGTAGTACCAGCGCTCCGGCGTATAGGTGTCGGTGCCGAGCAGGAAACGCCGCGGGAAACGCTCGAACAATGCCTGCCAGTCTGCATCGACCATACCGTTGAACGAATGCTCGGAACGAAAGGCGAGATCGGCCCAGAGGTTGGGATACTTTTCCAGCATTGGCGCAATTTCTGCAGGTGACTCGAAACCCGAATGCGCCCAGATCACTAGGGCATCGGGATTGCTGGCAAAGATACGTTCGATCGCATCCGCATCGGCATGGGCGTGTAAAAATATCCGGTATTGCCGGGCCAGGGATATCACCTGTTGCAGCACGGGTAAATCAACATCCTCGCCGAAGGCATGAAACTCGCCGATGCCGGCATAGTAGTTTCGGGCAAGCCGTTCGGAAAGCATCGAAACCACGGTTTCGTCATACATCCAGCTCGAGATTTCGCCGCGTTTACGATACGGACGTAACACCGGCACGATCAGCTCCGGCGCAATTTCGTACAGCTTCTGGGTACCCTCGTCACTCGAACTGGAAACGAAAGCATACTTCAGACCCGCGCTGCGCAGCAGCCTGACGGCGTCGGGTGGTGGCGTACGCTGCCAGGCGTCATGACTGTAATGGATGTGCGCATCGACCAGGGGCAACCCGGCGGCGCCTGCCAACGCCGTGAATCCGGCAAACACCGCGCCCACCAACAAACTCAAATCAATTTTCCTGCGCATGCGGCTTATCCTCTTTCAATTTACTCTTGCCGATCAGGTACAACGAAGCGACCAGCAACAGCGCGCTAATCCACATCAGTGGGCTCGGGCGCTCGGCAAACATCACCATCCCCCACAGCACGCCACTGATCACCATGAAATAATTTGCGTGAGAAGTATAAATTGGCCCCTTGAGCCGGATCAGTTCAAAGTAAATATAAATGTCGACCAACGAAATTGCAGCCATAAAAAAAATAGCGTTATGGCCCTGGTTCCAGGATTGCACATCCCGCCATTGCCAGTTGAACAGTGAAAACATTATCAGTATCAGGCTCGCAAAAATCGCTTCGCCACAGGCGACCTGGTATGAATCGGAACCCGCGGGCCAGCAACGCGCGGCGAAATTGTGGTGGATCGAGTAACTCACCGGCACGAACAGGGCTATCAGCAACCAGTGCCAGGCAACTTCTGCACTAATATGTGCATCGGGTAACAGTATCGCGAATATAGCGAAAGCACCGAGTACGATACCAGCCACCCTGGGCAGATTGATAATATCGGTTTTCATTAGCCACGCAATCAGCAACGTGGCTAACGGCGAAATGCTGACGATCAGCGTCAACAAGCCGGCCGGCATGTGCGCTATAACCAGGAGTTCCGCGATCATCGGTAGCAGGTACCCGGATAGCGCACAAACAAGATAAAAAATGATATGCCGCAGTTTGAACTCTGGTTTGCGACCACGCAGCAATGCTATCGCGGTCATGCCGATGCCAACGCCAACGGTTGTCAGGGTCAGGATTCCAACATAGGAAATGCCCGACAAAACGGCAATTTTCAACAGCGAAAAATAAAGACCCCAGCTACTGCCGAGAAAAATCAGCAGCAACAGAGGGCGCAGTCCTGACATTGATTGCATGTAAACCGCAAAGTGGTTAACCAGCCGACAAGCCTAGCGCAGCTTTGGTTTGTTTGATAGCCATCCCATTTTACTAACCCGACCACCAATCTTCAGCTTAAATTCAGATAGTTTTTCTAGGCTGCCTATTATCAGGGCAATGCTGCCCGCGGAAAAGTGTAGCCTGTTGACAGCCGGCGTATACTCCACAGGAACGGTAGGCAAATTATGAAACTATTACTGGTAGAAGATTCGGAGCGATTGCAACGCTCGCTGTCGACAGGTCTCAGGAAGCACGGCTTTACCGTGGACCAGGCTTTCGACGGTGAACAGGCGCTATCTTACACTGCGACCAACCAGTATGACGTCATCGTACTCGATTTGATGTTGCCCAGGATCGACGGCCTGACAGTGCTGTCAAAAATTCGTAGCGAGGGCAACGACTGTCATGTATTAATCCTCTCCGCCAATGACCAGACCGAGGATCGTGTACGCGGCCTCGACCTGGGCGCGGACGATTACCTGGTAAAACCGTTCGCGTTCAACGAACTGGTATCACGACTGGGCGCACTCAATCGACGTCGATCCGGGATTAAGAACCCGGTGATCGAAATTGAAGGAGTAAAGGTCGATTCGGTAGCACGCCAGGTTGTTTTCGACGACCAGCCGGTCGCGCTGACGCCTCACGAGTACCAGTTACTGGAGTTCCTGGCGCGACGCAGAGGCAGGGTGTTTTCGCATGATCAACTGATCGACCAGCTTTACGATGCCGGCAGCTACGTGACCCGTAATGCGGTTGAAGCCCACATCAGTTCGCTGCGCAAACGTCTGCATTTGGTGGGCGCTCCCAGGCTGGTCAAAACACGTCGCGGTTTTGGTTACCTGGTCGAGTAGCCATTCATGTACTCGATTCGCAATAAGCTGAATTTCACCATCATCGCCAGCATGATCATGGTGCTGTCGATAGCCGCTGTATTCCTTTATGTACGCGTCGCCGGCCATGTAGAAAAAGTCTTCGATGACGCACTGTATGACAAGGCCCAGGCCATGATTTCGCTGACGGAACTCGACGAGGAAGGGCTCGAGTTCGATTTTGCCGAGGATGGCGTCATGCTCGAATTCCAGGAGCACCAGATACTTCAGTATTACCAGTTATGGGAGAACAGTGTCGAGCTGCTGATCAAGTCGCCATCGTTGGGCGAGACTGACCTGCCACGTCTTGGAACAGAACCTGGCGGCCACCAGTTTGCCGATATGATATTACCCGACGGCCGAGCTGGACGCCTGATCGAAATCAATTTCATGCCCCGGGTCGAAGTAGAAGATGACGTGGAAGATCCAGGCTACGGAGCCGTAATCCCACCAGCCGAGCCGATCACGATGGTGTTTGCGCGGGAACGCGAAACCCTCGATGACACGCTGTTTGCAATCGGTAGCACCATCTTCGGCGTTATCGTCATCGTCTTGCTACTATCGGGACTGTTGATCTGGCGTCTGGTCGGTAGTGGTTTGTCACCCCTGTCTTATCTCGCAAAACAGGTCAGTACCATCGACGAATCGAACCTCGATGCCAGGTTAAATCATGAAGGCGATCAAACTATGGAAATAGCGCCGATCGAAAATCAGCTAAACCATCTGCTGGAGCGATTGCAGTCCGCGTTTGAGCGAGAGAAAAGATTCTCGGCCAACGCCGCGCACGAATTGCGCACGCCGCTATCCGAACTCAAGACCCTGGCCGAAGTTGCCAGGATGGTGCCAGACGATCGGCAGCAGGTAGTTTCGTTTTTCAACGATATCGGGGAAATCTCGGGGCAGATGGAGAAAATGGTGGCCACGCTGCTGGAGCTGTCGCGTTCCGAGGCGGGCCTGTTGCGCACCGACCCGGAGAATATCGAACTGGCTCAATACTGCGAAGAAATCTGGCAACATGCAATCAATGGCGAGGGCGCCAAAAAATCCCTGCTAACACACATCCCCGAAGGTCTGGTCATCTACACCGACCGCGAAAAGCTTGGCATGATTCTGAGCAACCTGTTCATCAACGCGGTCAGCTACAGCCCGGACAATGCCGAGATCGAGATCACCGCCGAAATCCGCAATGACAACGTCGTGCTTGAAGTCAAAAACGCATCGATCGATTTGAAGCCCGAAGATATATTGCATATGAAAGATCGCTTCTGGCGCAAACAGACAATCCAGGGAGAGAGCGGTCATTCAGGCCTAGGGCTAACCCTGGTCGAGGCACTGGCCGGGGTGATGAAACTCGACGTTAACCTGCGCCTCGATAACCAGCAAACTTTCATGGTAACCATCTCGGGTTTGAGCCCGTCAGTTCATTAGCAAACAACCCGGTTAAAGGTGGAATTAAAACTCGTATTCAAGCTCGAATGAAAGCAAGTTACTGGTTTCACCATCGTAAGTTCCATAAGCCTTTCCAGCCTCAAACCGGGCAGCGATTAGCACCAGCTCCAGGCTGTCAAATGCTTCGATGGTAACGACCAGATCGACCTCCCTGCCGAGGTCGCTGCTCAATCCGGTCGGGTCGACCTCGATAGTGACGTCCGCAATCTCATCACTACGTTCATCCTGTTCGTAGTCATAGTACATCAACGCGATTTCGAAACCTTCGTGCGCCTCCCATTCGATGCCAAACATCTGCACTATCAGATTTGAAATCTCCGGCTGATACAGCTCGCCAAAGACCTCGGAATCACCCTGCAGATCGTTCTGTCGGTAAGACTCGTTCCGATTGTCCTCGGGATTGCTATCGCCCTCGCCGCGCGCCCTGCCAACCATGAAAGACCAGTCTTCCAGCTGAGCGGGCGACCAGCTCAGCAAATAGCTCTCGGCCTGCGCACTAACGTGACTGTCGCCTTTTTCGATAACCTCCGACCTGCCGCCCTCAGGATCGTCAAATTCGTAAAATGTTTCATCACCTCTGACCCTGGAATAATGCAGTTCGACTTCAATCTCACCAAGTTTGTCCAAATCGAACTCCCCCAGGTAACTGACCCCGCTCCAGCTGAGATCACCATCTGCCTCATCCCGCTTATCGAAGTCCTCGAAGTCTCCAACATTGTGCGAGTCGGAATTATCGTCCTGATCCAGGTAATAGAAATTCAAGGACTGATCTTCAGCAAACTCCCAGCTCAGGCTGGCTATGAAACGCCTGACCCCGTCAATTTCAGGGTCGACAAAATCATCGTCGGTAGATACCTTCCACTGCTCCTCGGCGACTCCAATCAAGGTCTCAAAATTACCGTAAGCCGAATCCAGGCTGATCGCATCCAGTTCTTCGTCCCACCAGATCCACCATTCACTGGCACTGACAAATTCCCGCCGACCAAGAATAAACTCGGACGCAATTTCCTCGCCAAAAAATACGCCCACCCCAATCTGTTTACGCTCGAGGCCGTTGCTCTCATCTACGATATCAACCGGTTTAACCGTTTCGGTTTCATCGACCAGCCCGGCGACGAGAAAAAAGTAAAGATTATCGTTAACCGTATACTCGAGCGCGAGCTCGAGTTCATAGTCCTGTACGGTCAATTTATCGACCCGCGAGTCATCACCCAGGCTTAGATTATCGATTTCACTATTTTCGAGGCTAATCGTAAATGAATAATCAAGGGCGGGATTTTCATCGGCCATGGCCGGCGAGAAGCCAGGCAGACTGCCGATAAAAATGATGACTAACAGGTTTCGCATGGATCGATCCTCAGTTTTTCTTCAGGTTAGTGGACTAACATCGTCCCTGAAGTTTGAGACTCGTGCGGACAAGTTCCGGCTTCGATCTGGTTTTATCCAGTCTTATCAAAATTATAGTTGAGGGGATCTACAAAACCTGACAAAAGCATAGCAAACGAAAAACAATTTTTGCAAACCGAATTCGCAGTGTCTTCCAGTCAAACAGATTCCAACTGGGACCACGGGCACTACTGTCTTTTTGTGCGCAAAAACAGACCTCAATCGTCGATCCCCACCTTGATGATTTCACCCTCGAGGCTGATGATGGCTTCAAGCTTCTTGCCGTCGTGATTGAAGTCGACTTCGTAAATCTTCTTGCCCTGGTATTTCTCTTTTTCGATTTCGGTAATTTTGGCGCCGGGATAAGCTTCTTCGATAATAGCCCTGACGTCTTTTTTTCCAATCGCAGCCGCCGCCCCGGCAGTCAAAGCCAGGCAAACCAGTATCCAGTATATTTTATTCATCGCGCCAACCTCAAATTGAATCCCCGGTTCTATCGCAGGATACATCATTCACGATAATGCCGCTTCGTGCGTCGGAATAACCGGGAGCGCCGACCTGCAAGTAACACAGAGCAATGCGTGCATGTGAGATTCCGATATACCCTGTCGAGCAGGCTGGAAAGTTTGATCTCGCTAATCACTAACTCGATTACGCCATGCTCACAATCACACAGCCTCAACTGTTTTTCGAACAAACGATTGAGATGGGTCGAAGCATCGGCTGCCACCGAAACTTAATCCCGGCCTGGCTCAGAATCTGCCTTGCGTCGCAGCAGTGATTGTATGCTGGCGTGCAAATCATCGATGGAAAATGGTTCTACCAGGTAATCATCAGCACCCTGAATCAAGGCTGTCACCCGGTCATGGATTTGCCCAGGCGTCGACAGGATAAGAATATCCACGTCAGGATTCAGTTCTCGGATTTCATGCAGAGCCAGCAAGCTCGATTCTTTTGGCAGCATCAGGTCCAGGATGACGATGTCATAATTATTGCAGGACGCAAAGGTAATTGCCTCGGCGCCATCCGCAACCACGTCGACCGCATAACCGAGTGATTCCAGCCCTGTGCCCAGCGAAATCTTCGAATTAGAAGAATGCTCTACCAACAGTACTTTCATGTTCCTAGTTTTAGCGAACTTACCTGAAGATTGGCTTAAGTTTGGGCATTAAAAAGCAGGATTTTTCGACGCTTGTGAGTCTGCCAGGTTCGACCGGGAGTCTCAGGCTATTTTCATGCCTGAGAGCACGATACAAAAGCGGTTGTCCGAAACTGTGACCTTTACTTCCAGCTGCATTAAATCGACATACGATTTCACCAGGGTTAATCCAATGCCGGCATGACGTCCAGCTTCCCGGGCGCTATCCTTTCTCCACAAGCGTTTGAATATATTCTCCAGATCAGCCGCGGAGAGCGGGTCTTGCATCGGGTTCTCGATTTCAAGCTCGCATGTACCGGCATCCGCGATCGCTTTGAGCGTTACCGTCGACCCTTCCGGGCTGTGCGATATTGCGTTAAATACGAGGTTTTGCAATACCGGTTTCAGCCACTGGGGATCGGTGAGAACCACCGGCATCGGTGCTAGCGCGGGTTCGATAACAATGTCTTTTTCTGCGATTTCTTCGGCAAGACTGAGGCAGACCATTTCGACAATCTCATCCAGTTTTACCGATTTAACATCAAGCTCAATACCCCCTTCTTCACTGCGACAAAGCTGTAGCAGGTTTTCGATTAATCGATCGAGCCGTTTGGACGAATCATAGATGTCGGCAAAATAGCTGCTAATATCCTTTTCGGCCGGCCAGCGCAACCCGACTTCCGCGAGTGAGCGTATTTCCGTAACCGGGGTACGCAATTCGTGCGCCACATCGGAGGAAAACTCACGCTCTCGATATAACGCTTTTTCTATTTCGACCAGTACCAGATTAAACTGCGTCGCAATCGGCTCGAGCTCCCTGGGTTGTCCCTGCGCGGTAATTCTGCGATCGAGTGTCCGTGGTGAGATCTGGCTGATCTCGTTTTTGATTTGAATCAGCGGCTCCAGTCCCAGCCTGATCGCCCGGGTAACACTCAGCATGACGGCAATCAGTATTACTACACTGATCCCGGCGATCAGCAAGTGGAAACGCATGATAGCGCTGTCCAGGGTTTTACGTTCTCGGCTGAGCTGCAGTATTGCCCTGGGCCGATTTTCCAGCGCAATCGTTGTACGCAGTGATTCGTCTTTGTCTTCGATCTGCGGAATGAACTTGATTGCAACGAGCCTGCCAGCCCTGCCATCAGGCAGCTCGAGATCGGAGAAAAGAACCTCATCGATTTGATCTCTGAACCTGGATGCCGGATATCCGTCGAAGCTATGCGATCTTTCCAGCAGGTTGCCGTTACCGAGGAACAGTTCAAAGTACTCGGGATTTTCGAGCGCCTCGAACTCAGACATGAATTCATCGGCAAAATCCAGTTCGACTTCTGTACCGTCATACTTGGTGAGCGTAACCAGCGCACGCGCCTTGGATTCCAGTGCGATATCAAACTGGCTGAGAAGGAGATTCTCGACCACCCGGTCGACGACAATTTGCCCGATCGCCAGGATCAGGGCTACCCAGAGGATGGTCGAGAACGTTATTGTTTTGCTAAGTGAGCGCACGTGGATTTTTAGTTGATCAGGTAACCGAAGCCGCGCCGAGTTTCGACTAAATCGGTGACGCCCTGCGCGCGCAGCTTCTTGCGCAAGCCGCTGACATGAACCTCGATTGCGTTTTTTGATGAATACGAATTGGAATCGTAAATCTGGTTCAGTAATCTATCGGGCGAGATTACCCGACCGCGATTAAGCGCCAGGTACTCGAGAATGCTCGTTTCGGTCGGTGTCAGCGGGAAACAATCAGCGCCCAGGTATGCAATATGCAGCGAGGTGTCGATCTTAATCTTGCCAATCGATATCACCGGAGATTTTTGCTTGAATCTGCGCCGCACCAGCGCCTGGATTCGCGCGTGCAGCTCGTCGAAGGAAAACGGTTTCACCAGGTAATCGTCAGCGCCTTGCTGGAGCCCTTCGATTCGATCCCGGGTTTGATCGCGGGCCGAGAGAATTAGCACCTCGGGGCTTTGATTTGAACGCCTGATTTCCTGCAATACCTCGAGGCCGGATTTCCTGGGTAACATCAGGTCGAGTACGATAACGTCGTAGTTGCCAGTTATCGCAAAGGCTGTTCCTTCCTCGCCGTCACCGGCGATATCAACCGCGTATCCCAATCGACGCAATCCCGCGCTCAGGGACTTTTGCAGTTTCCTCGAATCTTCGACAACAAGAATTTTCATCCCGTCGTTTTATCCCCCGAATCTTAGGATTCGCTTAAGATTAACCCAAAAGCATTCAAATAGTTTTAATTGAGATTCAATCTGGTTGCTATCTTAAGTGGTTACTAATACTGGGAGATATGTTTTGCGCTCCTGCAACTGGCAGAGACCTCATACCGCAAATGACGGGATGGCGCCTGCCATTACTGTAGAAAGACTTGGTTTACTATCCGGAAATAGTTGGTCACTAAATGATACTGCCGTAAAGATTCAACTGGCCGGTTCGAATCAGGTTCGAAGGCAAGTTAGTCGACGAGCAAAGGCCTCCCCGAGGAGAGGCCTGACTCGTTGTGGTTTAAACTTATACTCTAATCACAAAATGCGACCGGGGACAGCTCACACAGTAAATCCCTGGTGTCTTCATCGATGATTGCTTCATCATTGCAATTGTCCAGAACGTCCAGTGAAGTACCCGAGCACAGCAATTCTTCACGTTCACCCGTGGGTTCTCCCTCTTCAAGGGCGACACCGAGCACGAAACCTGTACCATCTATAAAGTACTTGAACTCACCCGAATCAGGCTCCGGCGGGATAAACTCCTCTGTCTTGACACATGCTCCATTGCAGGGATAGTTCAGATTTACCAATGGCTCGCCCTCGAACTCTTCCCCCTGGTCGGCACTCACCGATACATAGCGGATAACGTCCTCGGCTTCTCCTAGCAGAAACTCCTGTCGATGGGCGCTTCCGTCACCGGAGGTAGCAGGGTTTGCCTTGATCAGGATCCCCGACTTGGCGCCATCGCGTCCTGCCATGAAAGAACCGTCAAGGTCGACCAGCATGCCCTCCTCGAAGTTACGAGCGACTTCGCCGCAATAGTGCACGTCACCATTCCTGTTCTGGGCGTAAAAGTCGTCAGTTACTTCGACGGCTTCAAACTCACCATCATCGACTTCCAAAGCGATATCAACCACCAAACGGCAGTTTACACCCTCCGTTGGATTTCCATCTTCATCCTCCCCGAACAGTGTGAGTACTTCGTCGGTCACCGTGACGACAACGATTTCATCCACATCACCCCCAACACCTTGCAATACCCAGGTATGTCCCGGCACCAGGGAAAAGTAGGGATTGGTAGCCCCTGTTACTCCCGGTTCTGGTTCAAAATCACCCGGCGTCAGAAAGGCTTCAGGGTCATAGCGATTCTCCATCAGCAATTCGCAGACATTGTTACGTGCCTCACGCTGTTCACCACAGAGTTCCTTATCTTCGCTGCGGGCTATCCGGGCCTCATCAATACAGGCTTCGCGCGCTTCGGCATCGCCCAGGTTGATGCACATGGCGGTGGTCGCAAAGTACTCTTCTTTTATCTCGTTACGACAGGAACGAGCCATTTTATTGGCGCTGCGTTCGCAAACGGTCAGGCGGTTGTGATCATAGTCGTCGTCATCATCATCGTGACCCCAAGTGGCCAGGGCCAGTGACGAGGTCGTCAATAGACCAACAGTCATCATGCCAGTTAACCATTGTTTCAGTTTAATATTCATTTTGATTTCTCCATTTTTGTTAAATATCTGCAGTGCAGATATCCCAGGAATTTCCAACTCTAGGCAGGCAACCTGAATATTCCCTGAGAATGCCAGGGAAATGCACCTGAAGGGAAAAGCCACTCCGAAACCACCTGTTGGTGGAAGACCTGGCGGCCGCCGAAGTGACCCTGATCATGTTGATCGAATTTGCGCTCGGACCGATCTGGGTATGGCTGTTTATCGGCGAGGTGCCGACACGGTGGACAATAATCGGGGGCAGTCTGATTATTTTCGCGGTCGCGGTACGCGCGATCCTCGAACTGATTAACAAGCCCCGGCCCGAACAAACTCCGACCCTGCCGGTTTAGGCGCTCAGTGTAAGCACCATCGGGACGGAAAAAACGGTCACTTTCCCGCTCTCAGGAGCGTACAGTTTAATACAGTCGTGATTTAGTACCCCAGTTCGGGTCGCACCACGTTCAACAATGGCTCACCAGCGGCATAACGTTGCAGATTGTTGAAGAATAACTCGAGTGTAATCGGCACGTAACTGTCACCATCGTCGGCGGACACATGCGGTGTCACGACAAAATTCGGCGCTGCCCACAGGGGTGAATCATGTGGCAGTGGTTCTGCATCAAAAACATCGATGACAGCTCCCGACAGGTGACCGCTGGCCAGGAGGTTCGCCAGCGCATCGTAATCAAAGGTAGAGCCGCGGCCGACATTGATAATTCCGGCACCCGCCTTCAGGGATTGCAGTCTTTTTTGATTAAACAAACCCACCGTTTCAGGGGTTGACGGCAGGGACACAAAAATATAGTCCATGCGTGGCAGCACCGCGTCTAGCTGATCCATCGCCACCATTTCATGCACATGCGGGTGCGGCTTGCCGTGCCGGCTGACACCGATTATATGCAGCGGCATCTTGTCGAGCTGCGTTGCCGCTCCACCACCGATACTGCCGACCCCGATCAGGCCCACGGTTTTGCCTGCAATCGGTGTCGAAAACAATGAATTCCAGGTTGCTATGCGCTGGTTGCTCAGTATCGCCGGCATCTTATTATGCAGCATCAACACCGCCATCAACGCGAATTCGCCGGCCTTATCGGCATGCGCTCCCTTGTTATTGGTAATGGTGACGCCTGCAGGCACCCAGTCCATCGGACACAGATGTTCGACCCCGGCACCGATACAATGAATCCACTTTAACTTCGGCGCCACGGCAGCCAGGTTTTCCGTCGGCAGGTTCCAGGTCAGCAAAACCTCGGTATCGCGCATTGATTCGGCCCAGTGATCGGTATCCCAGTCGACGGAAAACC
>Ga0316194_10000343_pt1 | contig 28779 bp, 21 predicted proteins | sample CroRivsedime1_MG_FD_204936 | JGI IMG/M metagenome (GOLD analysis project Ga0316194, IMG submission 204936) | Coastal sediment microbial communities from Maine, United States - Cross River sediment 1 | ecosystem: Environmental > Aquatic > Marine > Coastal > Sediment | place: USA: Maine...
ACCGCTGCACCATAGAGCCTGAAGGCGAGAATCGGATCAAGTTCCGCGGCTACATCGGAATCCCCCTTTTCGGCAAGACGACCCACTGGACCCGTGTCGAGCCCTCGACCTCCAACTGATCGCCGGCGCTTTGCGGCGTTGCCTGGACTTTGCAGCTCCGGTTTCCTGTTGTCAGGGTCTCGGTAGTAAGGTGGACCCGTGAAAGCAGGAACCCGGCCGTGAGCGACCGTCCGACGCCGGTCATCGTCTACCTCTCGGGCCACCTACGAGGTAAGACCCACCGTCTGCGGGGCGACCGCCTCCGCATCGGCACCGCCCCCGACGACGAGATCCGGGTGGCGGAGCACGAGCTCCCGCCCGGCGCGGCGCAAGGACTGGCCGCGGGCCTGCTGGCCACCCTCGAGCTGCGCGACGGGACCTACGAGATGATCTCGGCGCGCGGGTCCGAGATCTGGGTCAACGGTGAGCCGGTGGAGCGGCGAATGCTGGCCTCCGGCGACGTCCTGGAGATCGGCGAGGGCGGACCCGTGCTGCGCTTCCGCCTCTACAAGCCCGGATCCGCGACCTACAAGTCGATGACCGAGGTCTTCTCGGACTGCCGCGACTGCGCGCGCCACGGCGGCAAGAGCCGGCTGGAGCGCGCGGGGATCCTGCTGGCCGGCACCCCGATGGAGCTGATAACGCAAACGGCTCCGTCGGTGCGACTCAGCCTCCTCGTGGTGCTGGCGCTGTTCATCGGCACGGCCGGCACCCTGTGGATACGCAACGCTCGGATCGAGAAGCGGCTCGCCGAGGAAGCGGCGCGCGTCGAGGGGCTGGCGGACCTGCTCGAGAGCGCCGAGGGCAATTCGTTCTCGGTCGACGATTACACCACCGCACGGCAACGACTCGACCGCCAGATCTCCGACACGCTGGCCCGGGTGCAGGCACTCGAGGCGCGAAGCGAGTCGCGCAAGCGGGTCATCTCCAGTGCGGCGCGGTCGGTGGTATTCCTCCAGGGATCGTACGGGTTCGTCCACACGGAAAGCGGACAGCCGCTGCGCTTCGCGAGCGCGCCCCTGCGGGGTCTCGGGGGGGGGAGCGTGCAGGTCACCCTCGAGGGCGACGGGCCGCCGGTGGAGGTCTTCTACACCGGGACCGGCTTCGTGGCGACCGAGGACGGCCTGCTGCTGACCAATCGACACGTCAGCCTGCCATGGGAGTCCGATCCGACCGCGCAGGAGGTGATGCAGCAAGGGTTCACGCCGGTGATGCAACGCTTCATCGGCTATCTTCCGGGCGTCGAGGAGCCGTTCGACGTCGAGCTGATCCGGTCGAGCGACACCGCGGATGTCGCTCTGCTGAAGTGCGACCTCCAGACGGGACAGGTGCCTCGGCTCGGCCTCTACGATCGCGCACCCAGCCCCGGCGACGAGGTCATCGTGCTCGGCTATCCCACCGGGATGCAGGCGCTTCTGGCCCGGGCCGAGACCGACTACGTCGAGGAGCTGCTGGGAGACGGCTCGCTCGATTTCTGGGAGCTGGCCCGGGGGCTCTCGGCCGGCGGGTACATCGCCCCCCTGGCGACGGTGGGTATCGTGGGACAGGTGACCTCGGGTGCGGTGGTCTATGACGCCGAGACCACACACGGGGGAAGCGGTGGGCCGGTCCTGAATCTCGACGGCGGTGTCGTGGCGGTCAACGCAGCCATCGTGCCCCAGTTCGGCGGCTCGAACCTCGGCGTCCCCGCCGCCGAGGCGATGCGATTGCTCGAGCCCGTCGCATCGCAGGAATGATCGGGAGACGAAGATGATCGATATCCTGAAGCTCGGCCCCGAGATCAGCAAGGATGAGTATCGAAAACGGGTCCCCTCCCTGCGCGTGGAGCTGCAGCACGCGCAGTATCAGCTTCGCAAGGGAGGCTTCCCCGTCATCGTACTTCTTGGCGGCGATGATCTCTCGGGAGTCGCCGAGGCGGCTCAGGTGCTCAACGAGTGGATGGACCCGCGCTCGATGCGGATTCACGCCTTCGGTCCACTTAGCGAGGAGGAGCGGCGGCGGCCACCGTTCTGGCGCTACTGGAAGGTCCTACCAGCCGACGGCACGACCGGCGTGCTGCTCGGAGGGTGGACCGTACGCGCCATCGCGGACCGACTGGCCGGCGACACGGGGTCGAAGGGCTTCGAGAGCCGGCTGGACAAGATCCGGGACCTGGAATCCATGCTGGTCGCCGACGGTGCCCTGCTGCTCAAGTTCTGGCTGCACCTCGACCCCGGGGCCTACAAGAAGCGGGTGAAGCAGGCCCGTGAGAATCCGCAACGAGCCTGGCGCATCCACCCGAGTCAGTGGTTCCTCCAGAAAAATTTCGACCGTTCGGTCAAGGTCGTGCGGAAGGCACTCAAGACAACGGGCACACCAGCGGCACCCTGGCGGGTCGTCGACAGCGCCGACGCCAGGCGACGAAACCTCGCGGTCGCCGACACGATCCTCGAAGCGATCGCGACGAGACTGAAGGCGGAAGCTCAGCTTTCGGAACCTCAATTGAAGCGCAAGGTCCCTTCGGCAAGGGGGGAGGATGGCGCGCTGGCTTCGGTCGATCTCGCACAGACGCTTACAAAAGAGAAGTATGACCGGCAGTTGGAGCGTTGGCAGGGAAAGCTGCACCGACTGGCCGACCGTGCCCTGAGGCGGGGAGTCTCGACCGTTCTGGCGTTCGAGGGATGGGACGCCGGGGGCAAGGGCGGGGTGATCCGTCGTCTGTGTGCGGCCCTCCATCCTACCAACTACCGTGTGATCCCCGTCGCGGCACCTTCCGACGAGGAGCGGGTCCATCACTACCTGTGGCGCTTCTGGCAGCAATTACCGCCGGCCGGTCGCATGGCGATCTTCGATCGCAGCTGGTACGGCAGGGTGCTCGTCGAGCGCATCGAGGGTTTCGCGTCGGAAGCGGAGTGGAGCCGCGCCTACGACGAGATCAACGCCTTCGAGGCTATGCTGACCGATCACGGTGTGGTCGTCGCGAAGTTCTGGATGCACATCGACCGACAGGAGCAGCTCCGGCGATTCAAAGACCGCGAGAAGACTCCGTTCAAGCAGTACAAGATCACCGAAGAAGACTGGCGAAACCGGGAGCGCTGGGGCGACTACGAGCGGGCGGTCAACGAGATGGTCGCCAGGACCGACACGAAGAGGGCGCCATGGGTGATCGTCCCCGCCAACGACAAACGCTTCGCCCGCATCCACGTAATCAAGACCGTCTCCCGCCTCCTCAGCCGCGCCAGCAAGTAGGAGAAAACTGGGGACAGTACACACATTTCCGGGTTGTCTGGATTCGACATGGCCTCGCAACCTGGAAATCCCGAAAATGTGTGTACTGTCCCCAGTTTTTAAGTGAGGTCGCGGGGGCGCCATAGGTTGCGGAGCTTGGCGGGGGCGTGCTCGTCGAGCTCGCTCCAGTCGTCGACGCGGAGCTCGACGTGGGCGAGGGCGGCGGTGGGCATGGGCTCGTCGCGTCCGGTCAAGAGATGGACGACCTCCTCCACGGTCGGGTTGTGACCGACGATCATGGCGCGGTCCACGTCGGTGGGGAGCTGCCGCAGCGCTTCGAGGTAGGCCCTCCATCCTGAGAGGTAGAGATCCTCCCGCAGGGTGACGCCTCCTTCATAGCCGCACGCCTCCCCCGCCAGCCGGGCCGTCGACTGGGCGCGGACCGCCGTCGAGCTCACGATCCGATCGGGAGTCAACCCGGCCCCGTGCAGCACCCGGCCCATACGCGGCGCGTCGGTCACGCCCCGGCGGTTGAGGGGCCGCTCGTGGTCAGGAAGGTCCTGGTATTTCCACGACGACTTGGCGTGACGGAGGATCAGAAGGGTCTTCACGGTATCGACCTCACATGTCCAGGGTTGGCCCGGGCGGCAACTTATGTTAGCTCTTTCGATGCATCGGAGGAAACATGCGCTGGCTGGTGGGAGACGTTCAGGGTTGCGCCCGGGAGCTGGAAGCGCTCCTGGAGTCGATCCGTTTCGATCCTTCGCGAGACGAGCTTTGGTGTCTGGGTGACTTGATCAACCGCGGACCGGACTCGCTGGAGGTCCTGCGGCTGTGGACGAGCATCGGCGGCCGCGGCCTGCTCGGCAACCACGACGTCTCGGCGCTGCTGGCGTTCTCCGGAGCCCGGCCAAAGAAGCTCCCGACCCTCGCCTCGCTGTTCACCGCGCCCGACGCCACCGAGCTGATGGCGAGCCTCCGTGCCCTGCCGATCCTGGCCCATCTGCCCAGCCGGGGTGACGGCCCGGACGCCTGGGCCGTTCATGCGGGGCTCCATCCGACGTGGAAAGATCTGCCGGCGTCCGCGGCCCGGATCAACGACGGGCCTCACGACGACGACTGGCTTCGGCGCCGCGACATCGTCTTCGCCACGAACGTCCGGTGCTGCACGCCGGACGGTCAGTGGTGCGATCACACTGGACGTCCCGAGGATTGCCCCCCGCCCTTCCTGCCGTGGGATGCGCTGTACTCGGGAGAGACGCTGGTGGCTCACGGCCACTGGGCAAGACGGGGACACTACCGCGGTGCGCGCACCCTGGGTCTCGACTCGGGCTGCGTCTACGGAGGCTCGCTCACCGCGTGGTGTCAGGACGAAGACCGAATCGTGCAGATCCCGTCGACGGCCTAGCGGACCGTAACGGCCCACTAGGAGGCCAGGGGAGCCGTGGTGGTCTTGCGCGGCTCGGCTGCCAGACGGATCAGGTCGTCCTGCACCGCATGGCGCTCCTCGCCTTCCTCGGGCGTCCGCAGGGTGTAGACACCGTCGGGGCCGCAGTCCCACGCGCTGGAGTTGTCGGTGTCGTAGACCTCGAGAATCCGGTCGAGCTCACCCATCAGCTTGTTGTCCAGGACCGGGACGATCGTCTCCACTCGATTGTTGAGATTCCTCCGCATCCAGTCGGCGGAACCGACGTAGTACTCGGGAGAGCCGGCGTTCGCGAAGCGGTAGACTCGGCTGTGCTCGAGGAAACGGCCGACGACGCCGAAGACCCGGATGCTCTCGGACAGCCCCGGCACACCCGGCCGCAGGCAGCACAGTCCCCGGACGTTGAGACTGATCGGGACCCCCGCCTGGCTGGCCTCGTAGAGCTCCTTGATGATCCCGGGGTCCTGGAGCTGGTTCATCTTGGCGGTGATGCCGCTGGGCCGCCCCTCGCGGGCGTGCTCGGCTTCCCGTCGGATCAGCTCGGTGAAGCGCGCGCGCATGGTCACCGGGGCGACCAGCATCTTACCGTGGCTGCCGTACGGCGTGGTTCCGGTCAAGGAGTTGAAGACCGCGGCAACGTCGTTGCAGATCTCGGGGTCGGCGGTCAGGATCCCGAGGTCCTCGTAGAGCCTGGCGGTGCCCGTGTGGTAGTTGCCGGTGCCGACGTGGGCGTACCTCCGGACCCGTTTACCTTCCTCGCGCACGACCAGGGCGAGCTTGACGTGGGTCTTGAGGCGCTCGACGCCGTAGGCGACATGCACGCCCTCGTTCTCGAGGTACTGCCCCCAGGCAATGTTGGGCGCCTCGTCGAATCGAGCCGTGATCTCGACCATCACGGCGACCTGCTTCCCGCGTCGTGACGCCTCGGCCAGGGCGCGCACGATGGGCGAGTCGCCGCTCGTCCGGTAGATGGTCAGCTTGATCGCCAGGACCGACGGATCGACCGCGGCCGACTCTATGAATCGCAGGACCGAGGAGTCGAAATCGTGGTACGGGTGCTGGAGCAGAATGTCGCCGGCGCGGACCGCGTCGAAGATCGCACCGGGGCCTCCCGACTGAACGTCGCGCAGCCGTGGGTGGGTGACGGGTTCGTGCTCCGGATAGCGAAGATCGTCTCGACCGTCCACCTCGAGCTTCAGCAGACCGTTCAGCCCCAGGAAATAGTCGGTGGGATAGACATCGTCAGCCGTCAGCCCGAGTTGCTTCGTCAACCACTTGCGGAACTTCTTCGGCATCCCGGGGTCGAGCTGCAGGCGCACCACGCCGGCGAAGCGCCTGGCCTTGAGCTCGTCGGTGACCTGCCGGATGATACTGCCCGGCCGCTCGAGGTCGTCCTCACGAAGATCCAGCGACCGATCTCGCTGCCCGTCGGCGCCTCGCGTCACGCGGAACAGGTGCACCTTCCGTTCCGCGCTGTCCGGATACATCAGGTCCAGGTTGGCGGCGATGACCTGCTCGAGCGGAACGTGGCCGCCGCCGGGCACCGGCACCCAGCGGGGCCTGTTGCCGGGGACCTTGATTCGCACGAAGCGCTGCTCGCCGCCCTTGGATCTCGGAAGGATGACCGCCAGGTTGAGCCCCAGGTTGCTGATGAAGGGAAACGGGTGCTCGGAATCAACCGCCAGGGGCGTGAGGATCGGCATCACGGCATCGCGGAAATACTCCCGGAGCGCATCCTGCTGGCGGCGTTTGAGGTTCTCGTAGTTCAGGATGGGCAGGCCGGCTTCAGCCAGAGCCGGCCGTAGCTCTTCGCCGACGACCTTGGCGAGTCGCTCCGCCTGACCGAGGACCTCGGCGCGACAGGCCTCGAGCTCTTCCTTCGGGGTGCGGCCGTCGATCGAGTGCTTCGCGGACTGTTTCGCGATCTGACGCTTGAGGCCACTGATCCGCTTCATGAAGAGCTCGTCGTGAAGCATTCCACAGATGCCGGCGAACTTGACGCGCTCGAGCAGCGGCAGCTCGGGGTTCTCGACGAGGGCGATCACCCGACTGGCGAAGCCCAGCCAGCTCAACTCGCGATTCAGGAAGGCCTCGGGGGAATCGACATCGATTCGAGGCACCGGTAACTTGGCGGAAGTCTCCGACTTCAACGAGAGTCCTTTCGTATTAGAGCCGAGCCCGTGGAGCAATATTATACCCGGCCATTCGGCGCGCCAATGTTACGGATTCGAACCCCGAAGGGGCGCTATGATGCCCTCCGGAGCGCCTAGATGTCGGATCTCATTCCACCGGTTCCCGAAAGCGTCGCCGCCGTCGACCTGGGCTCCAACAGCTTCCACCTGATCGTCGCCCGCGTCAGCTCGGGCGAGCCGGTGGTTGTGGACCGCCTGCGCGAGATGGTCCAGCTTGCATCGGGTCTCGATCCCTCGAAGCGCCTTTCCAAGAAAGCCCGGAATCGGGCCCTCGACTGCCTGCGTCGGTTCGGCGAGCGCCTGCGATCCATGCCGGTGGACAGCGTGCGCGCCGTCGGCACGAACACGCTCCGGGTCGCCCACGACACCGACTCGTTCCTGGCCCAGGCGGAGGAGGCGCTGGGCCATCCGATCGAGACGATCTCGGGGATCGAGGAAGCGCGGTTGATCTACCTCGGTGTCGTCCACTCTCTGGCGGGGCCGACCTCGCGCCGCCTGGTCATCGACATCGGGGGCGGGAGCACCGAGCTGATCGTCGGCGACGGCTTCGATCCCCTTCGCATGGAAAGCCTCTACATGGGCTGCATCTCCATGAGCCGAGCCCATTTCGGCGATGGAGAAATCTCGTCCGGGCGTTGGAAGCGCGCCGAGCTCGAAGCTCTTCAAGAGCTCGAGCCCATCCGGGCGAGGTTCCGCGGCGTCGACTGGGAGCAGGCGATCGGCGCGTCCGGTACGGTGCGCGCGGTGGATTCCGTGATCCGTGCCGCCGGATGGAGCAAGAAGGGCGTCACGGCCAAGTCACTCCGACGCTTGCGTGACGCCATGATCGAGCTCGGGCACGTCGATCTCCTCGAGCTTCCCGGCCTCAACCCGAATCGCCGGTCCGTTTTCCCCGGTGGTGTGGCGATCCTATCGGCCGCATTCGAGGCGCTCGGCATCGATGCGATGCGTCACTCGGAGGGCTCGCTCCGCGAGGGTCTGCTCTACGACCTGCTCGGGCGCATCCGGCAGGAAGACGTACGAGAGCGCAGCGTCCGCGCCCTGGGCGATCGATACCACGTCGATTGGAAGCAGGCCGGGCAAGTCGAGTGCACCGCGCTGATGCTGCTCTCCCAGGTTGCCAAGGGCTGGCGGCTCGAATCGCGAGAGTCTCGCCGGCTGCTTTCCTGGGCGGCGCAGCTTCACGAGACCGGGCTCGATATCGCGCACGCGCAGTACCACCGCCACAGCGAGTACATCATCGCGGCCTCGGACCTGCCCGGCTTTTCCCGGGAAGAGCAGAAGCTGCTCGCCGCCCTGGTCCGGGCCCATCGGCGGAAGTTCCCGGCTTCGGTGTTCAAGGCGCTGCCGCGAAAGCGGGGGCGTGCGGTCGAAAGGCTGGCGGTCCTGTTGCGGGTCGCCGTGCTGCTCCACCGTAGCCGGGCTCCGGATGCTACCCCCGAACCGGAGCTGACCGCCGGCAAGAAGGGGCTCTCCCTGAGTTTCCCGGAAGGCTGGATGGAAGAGCACCCGCTGACCCTCGCGGATCTCCGGCAGGAAGCCCGTTACCTGGAGTCTGCAGGGTACCGGCTGGTGATCGAATGACGGTCAGCGTTCGGCTAGGGTCTGCTTGATCTCCGCCCACAGCTCCTGGTAGGCACGCGCCGCGGCCGAGCTGCGCGCGTAGGTGGCGAGGGGCGCGCGGTTCACACCCATGCGCTCCACGACGCTGGAGCTCGGGATGCGAGTCCGGAGGAATCGGATCCTGTCGGAGGCGCCTCCCTCCGAGACGGTCCGATGGAGCGACCTGCGTTGATCGACCATGGAGAAAAACGGCAGCACCCGTGGGCGTTGTCGTCGTCTCAGGGTCTCGAGATGGGTGATCAGCTGGTCGAGGGTGCGCAGCGAAAGCGTCGTGGGGATCGTGGGGACCACCAGGGCGTCGGCCGCGACGAAGATACCCTCGGAGACGAGCGAGATACTCGGAGCGCAGTCGAGGAAGATGTGGTCGTACGCCTCCGCCAGCGGTCGAAGCAGCTTCTTCAGCCGCTTGCGCGGCCTCCGGGTTGCCGACAGCAGCAGATCCAGGTTTCGATAGGCGAAGTCGGCGGGCAGGAGATCGAGCCTGTCGAAATCGGTGCCGCGGACGCGGAGTCTCGGGTCGTACCTGCGCCGGATCAAGCGAGGGACCCCCTTGACCCTGGGGCGGATGCGGAAATAAAAGCTGGCGGCGCCCTGTGGGTCGAGATCCCACATCAGGGTTCGGGCGCCTTCCCGTGCCGACAGCCACGCCAGGTTGACCGCCGTGGTGGTCTTCCCGACCCCACCCTTGATGTTGTAAACCGCCAGGACCTTCAAGACGCCGTACCCTCGGGGCGGTGGATTCCGCGAGCGAAGCGCTCGCGCATCGGAAGAGCATCGAACTCGGCGAAGCGCTTGGTGAAACGCGAGCGCTCCTTCACCTGCCGCACCTCGAGCCGCTCGACGAGGCGACCCATCGCCATCAGCGACTCGACCGTGGCGCAATCCTCCGCGACCATCTCCTGGGCGAATCGCTTGAGGGTCTCCCGCTGGATCTGGAGATCGTTGAAGTCGCCGAGGTTGTCCTGGAGGCGCTTGAGCGACTTCACCACCGGCTCGACGTCGTGGGGATCGTACAGACTCCGGAAGAACTCCAGGAGGTAGCGCAGCTTCTTGCACTCGATCCGCAACCGGTGGAGCCGCGCCGGTGGCGAGTCGTCTTTGATCGCCCGGCCTTTCTTCAAGACCCTCCTGAAGCAGCGCGCGATCCGTTCGGAGGCGACTTCTCGGACCGGACGTTTCGCCCCGGGCAGCGCGGGGTCGTCGGGTAGCGGCGCTCCGAGAAACTCCCTCCAGTGCCGGATCAGGTCGGGGTACCGACTCGAGTCAAGCCCGGCGGTGAGCTTGTTGTGCTCGATCTCTTGATGCCTCCGGAGGAACTCCTCGAGGGGCCGGAGGTCCCGCTGCACGGCTTCCGGGAGCGTCGAGCGGTAGTCGTCCATCTTCAGGAGGTAGACGTCCATGTCCCGGGTCGGGCCGGTGAGTGTCCCGATCCACGCGAACTCTTTGCGGAACTTCTCGACCGGCTCCGGGGGAAAGACGCCTTTGATCTGACCGAGACAGGAGCGCGTCCGGCGAACCGAGACTCGAAAATCGTGCAGGAACTCGGTGTCGACGTCCTGTCGCACGCCGTCCTCGTTGGCGAGCATCGTCTCCAGAAGCGCGCGATGGATCTGCCTCGCGGCCTCGCCGGCCGGCATCCCTGGATCCAGGGTCAGACGAAACTTCGACGTGTAGCTCCCGGGGGCTTTCCCGATGCCGGCCAGCGCCCGGGTGAGGTCGTCGGTCTCGTCCCGCTGCAGGCCGAGGTCGGCCTCGACGATGCTCACGACCTGGTCGAAGGCCCGGTCGTAGCCCGTGACGGGCACGACCCGGATACGTGGGGCGAGCGCACGAGCTGCCGCCGTGTCGCCGGGCGGCGAGGCGGAGGCGAGCTCGAGCTCGATGCGGGCTATCGTCTTTTGCTCGGCGTCAAGGACTCGGAGCGTGGGGCTCTCGCTCTCGAGCTCGACCATCGGGAGCAGCCGCCTCATCTCTACCCGCGAGGCGAGGGCGTCTCGGAAAGGACCCCCGGGAAGGTCCCAGGCAAAGCCGGGCGTCTCGGAACCCGTTATCTGTTGCCGCGCGGCGCCGTCGCTTGCCCTCCAGGTGAGCAGCCACGAGCCGTCCGAGGTGGTCGACGTCAGCGTGTCGCCGTCCCGGTGGAGGCGCCAGTCGAAGGTGTCGTAGTAGGTCTCGTGCCGCGACGTGCCGCTGTCGCGCCGCGTGCGGAGCCGGCTCTCGAGAGCCCTCAGCGCCTCGCGGCCGGCGGACCGGCTCGCCACGGCATAGGGGGTCGGCGTGCGGCTCAACTGCACTGCATCCCACATCCGGAGTCCCGGCACAGGCTTCCCCGACGTGCCGGGAGGTGTCCTTCGATCTCGAGCTCGAAGCGAAACGGCGCCCGACGACCGTGCCCGGTGTCATTGTGCCACATTCTCGTGAATCGGAGCGGCGACGCTACGAGGCAGGAACGGCGATCCGGACCTCGACGACATTCCTCCCGTCGGAGCGCCGGTAGTCGAGACTCTCGGCGAACTCGCGGACGAGGTGGACCCCCAGCCCTCCCGGCTGACGGCTGTCCAGGTCTCCCCCGAGGTCCGCGGGCGGCGCCTCCCGAGGATCGAACTCGCGGCCGTCATCCTCGACCCGGATCACAACCGTGCGGGGTTCCAGGGAGAGCCGCACGGAAATCTCGTGAGCCGCGTCGTCGACGTAGGCGTGCCGGATGATGTTCGTGACCAGCTCCTCGAGGATCAGCGCCACCGTGTAGATCGTGTCGGGCGGAACGCTGCCTCGGTCAAGGAAGCCCCGAACGGTCGGGCTCAGCCGACTCAGCGATTCGAAGTCGTTGGGAAGCTCGAGTGCCAGTTCGTCGGCCACAGAGTTCCTCCGCGTTCGGTCCATCCGGGGGCGCTATTCTACGCTCTCGAGCGGCCGGGGACAGCCAAAGTCGGCGCAGGCGGTGCCCGCGGACCAGGTTCTTGCGCTGGTTGCCGGCATTGGGTGGTAGCCTGAACACTGGAGTTACTGGAATGCCCCCGATTAGCGCGATCCTCGCGAGCGTTGTCTTGCTCGGGCTCCCCGTGGAGGTGGCGGAGCTCGTTCTGCCGGATCAGCGCGGCGACCGCGACAGCCTCTCCGCGCACCGCGGCAACGTGGTGGTCGCCATGGTGGTCACCGCACGGCGACTTCGGAATCTCAAGGGTTGGGAGCGCGACCTTCGCGAGAGATTCGAAGAGGTGGAGTTCCTCAGGGTGGCGGACGTGCCGGAGGACCCACCGGTGACCTACCGCGACGTGGCCGACAAGTTGGCGGATCGAGTACCCGAAGAGGTGGCGGTCCTGATCGATGTCGACCGTCGCTGGGCGAACGCGCTCGGCCTCGACACTGACCGGCCCAATATTCTGCTGATTGATCGCCAGGGCCACCTGGTCGCGCGCTTCAGGGGCCGGTCCGAGCCGGAGTTGGTGGAGGAGGTTTCACTACGAATCGAGGAGCTTCTTCGGGAGCCATGATCACCGAAGTCGATGTGATCCTCGTCGGGGGCGGGCTCGCCAATAGCCTGATCGCCTGGCGACTACGTCAGGTGCGGCCGGAGCTGGACATCGTCGTCCTGGAGCGCGGACCCCGGCTTGGGGGCAACCACACGTGGTCGTTTCACAGCGGCGATCTGGACGGCGAGCAGCACGCGTGGATCGCTCCAGCGGTGGTGCGGACTTGGGGCTCCTACGAGGTCCGGTTCCCGGGATACACTCGCCGACTCGATAGCGGCTACCACAGCATGACCTCCAAGCGGCTGCACGAGGTCGTCGCGAGTGCTCTGGGCGACCGGATCCGGACCGCCGCGGAGGTCGAGCGAGTCGGTCCGCACGAAGTCCGTCTCGCAGGTGGCGAGACCCTCCGCGCCGGTGCCGTCATCGACGGCCGCGGCGATCCGGGAAGCGAAGCGATCCGCATCGGCTACCAGAAGTTCCTGGGATTGGTGTTGGACCTCGAGGACGAGCACGGCCTCGACGGGCCCATTGTGATGGATGCGACCGTGGAGCAGAGAGACGGCTTCCGGTTCCTCTACACGCTGCCCTTCACGGGACGCTCGATGCTCGTCGAGGATACGCGTTACAGCGACACCCCGCACCTGGACGACGAAGAGCTCCGGCGCGAGATCCATCGTTACTGTGACCGGCAGGGACTGCGAATCCGACGGATCGAACGGGAAGAGCGGGGTGTGCTTCCGATCGTGCTCGCAGGAAACATCGACGCCCTTTGGAGCGAGGGTGAGCCGGGAGTGCCCCGCTCGGGAATCCGCGCCGCCTTGTTCCATCCCACCACGGGTTACTCGCTGCCCGATGCGGTGCGGCTGGCCGACGACCTCGGGGCGTCGAACGGGCCCCTCGACTCTGCCGAGCTGTACGAGAGGATTCGCAAGCGCTCCCGTCGGGTCTGGAGAAGCGGGCGCTACTTCCGCTTCCTCAACCGCATGATGTTCCGGGCAGCGGAGCCATCGAATCGACATCGCATCATGGAACGTTTCTACCGACTCCCGGAACCGTTGATCGCGCGGTTCTACGCTGGTCGGCTGACCTGGCGCGACCGCGTCCGGATCCTCAGCGGGAAGCCTCCGGTGCCGGTGGGTCGTGCGCTTAAATGCCTGCTCGAGCGCGAGACGCCGGCCCCGGCTGCGTTGCAGCGGAAAGGACGAAAATCGTGACCCCACCCAGAATCGCCGTCATCGGAAGCGGCTTCGGAGGCCTGGCCCTGGCCGTCCGGCTACAAGCCGCGGGACTTCCCACGACGCTGGTCGAGAGACGGGATCGCGCCGGGGGTCGGGGCTACGTCTACCGCGACGAGGGCTTCACCTTCGATGCGGGCCCGACGGTGATCACCGCCCCCAAGGCGATCGAGGAGCTGTTCGAGGGCGCCGGGCGTCGAATCGACGACTACGTCGAGATGCTTCCGGTCAAGCCCTTCTACCGCCTGTACTGGGAGGACGGCTACTCGTTCGACTACTCCAACGACATCGAGGCCACCAACGAGCAGATCGCGAAGCGAAATCCCGCCGACGTCGACGGCTACCGCCGATTCCTCGATTATGCGGACGAGGTCTTCGACGAGGGCTACACCAAGCTGGCCCACGTCCCGTTCCTGAACTGGTGGAGCATGATCCGCGTGTCGCCGCAGCTCGTTCGGCTGCAGTCCTACCGCAGCGTCTACAGCGTCGTCTCGCGGTTCATCAAGGACCCTCGACTTCGCGAGACCTTCAGCTTCCACTCGCTGCTGGTCGGGGGGAATCCATTCACGACCTCGGCGATCTACACGTTGATTCACTCCCTGGAGCGGCGCTGGGGCGTGTTCTTCCCCCGAGGCGGAACGGGTGCGCTGGTCGATGGTCTCGTGCGTCTATTCCGCGATCTCGGCGGAGAATTGCGGCTCGACTGCGACGTCGATGAAATCGTGACCCGCAGCGGACGCGTGACCGGACTCAGGGCTCGCGACGGCTGGGCTCAGGATTTCGACGTCGTGGCGAGCAACGGTGACGTCGTCCACACTTACCGGCATCTCCTGCGCTCGGAGCCGCGCGCGAGACCGGCCGCGACAGGCCTCTTGAAGCGACGCTACAGCATGTCGCTGTTCGTGATCTACTTCGGAACGCGCCGACGTCACCCCCACCTGGCGCACCACAACATTCTGTTCGGACCGCGCTACCGCGAGCTGCTCACGGACATCTTCGATCGCGGCGTCCTGGCCGATGATTTCTCGCTCTACCTCCACGCGCCGACGGTGACCGATCCCTCGCTCGCCCCTGAGGGCTGCGAGGCGTTCTACGTCCTGTCGCCGGTCCCCCACCTCGGGAAGGCCGATATCGATTGGAAGGTCGAGGGCCCACGGTACCGCGATCGGATCTTCGAGTACATGGAGCAACGTTACATCCCGAACCTTCGCCAGGATCTCGTGACCTCGAGGATCTTCACCCCGGACGATTTCAAGCAGGTATTCGACTCGCACTTCGGCTCCGCCTTCTCCCTCGAGCCGATCCTGACCCAGAGCGCCTACTTCCGCGTGCACAACCGCGACGATCGCATCCGAGGGCTGTATTTCGTCGGCGCCGGAACCCATCCTGGCGCGGGAGTGCCGGGGGTCGTTTCGTCGGCCAAGGCAACGGCCCATCTGATTCTCTCCGACCTCGGCGACCGAACCGGTCCGTCGTCGTGAGCGCGCCGTGACCGATCCGGTCGTCGAGCTCAGCCGCGAGATGATCGCGAAGGGCTCACGCAGCTTCGCCGTCGCGTCTCGTCTGCTGGCTTCTGAGACCCGCCACGGCGCGTGGATGCTCTACGCCTGGTGCCGTTACTGCGACGATCGCATCGACCAGCAAGATCTCGGCCGCGGCGCACCGGGCGGCACCGACGAGCTGGCAAGTGAGCGTCTCGAGGAGCTGCGCGACCGGACCCGTGGAGCGCTCGCAGGCGAGCCGGTCGAGGAGCCCGTCTTCGTGGCGCTCCAGCGGGTCGTTCAGCACCACCGGATCCCCGACCGCTATCCCATGGAGCTGATCGAAGGATTCGCCATGGACGTCGAGGGGCATCGCTACCTGGAGATCGACGACACGCTGAGATACGGCTACCACGTCGCCGGCGTCGTGGGCGTCATGATGGCCCACGTCATGGGAGTCCGCGACCGACCCACCCTGCTGCGCGCCGCGGATCTGGGGATTGCGCTGCAGCTCACCAACATCGCACGGGACGTCATGGACGACGCCGAGGCCGGACGGGTCTATATGCCGACGCGCTGGCTCGAAGAGGCCGGTGTTCCGTCTGCCGAGATCACGGCACCGCACCACCGGCGCGCCGTCTTCGAGGTCACCCGGCGCCTGCTGAACGTTGCGGATCGGTATTACGATTCCGGAGGCGTTGGCCTTCGCCACCTGAGCCTCCGCTCGGCCTGGGCCGTGGCGACGGCGCGAGACGTCTATCGCGACATAGGCCGCCTCGTCCTCACCCGGGGAGACCGTGCGTGGGACGAACGAGCGATCGTCGGGAAGGGTCGCAAGCTCTACCTCGCCGCCCGATCGTTCTTCGAGGCGATGGTGGCCATCTTGGTCGCGCGCCACAGCCCGACGTTGCCGCGCAAGGACCTGTGGACCAAGCCGTGAGCGCTACTCCCGCCTGAGCCTGGCCAGCGGCGGCGCGTAGAGAAAACCGAACGACACCGCGCCGCCCTTCGTGAGGGTCTTGTGGTGGATCAGGTGCGCCTGGATGATCCGGCGCATGTAGGTGCCGCCGGGGCGGTACGACAGGCGAAGGCGACGGTGCACGACGACATCGTGGAACATGACGTACAGCAGACCGTAGGCTGCCATGCCCAGCCCGACCCACAGAGCCCGCGGGTGACCGTGGGTCCCGAGATAGATGAGCGCGATCGACGGCAGGCTGAAAAAGACGCCGAACAGATCGTTCTTTTCGAACCGGTTCTTGTGGGGAACGTGGTGGGACTCGTGAAGGAACCACATCGGCCCGTGCATCAGGTACCTGTGCGACAGGTACGCCACGCCTTCCATGGCCGCCACGGATCCCAGAAACAGCACGAGATTGATCAGCACCGTACTTCTCGATGTTCGACCGACTGTCCCATCATAGACGCCGACGCCAACGGTTCACAGAACCTCCATGCGACGGGCGAGTCGCCGTGCAACCACGAGACCGAGAATCGCGGACGCGGCCAGCACGATCCACGGGACGATCAGTGTCCCGACAGCTTGATCCCTCCAGAAGATGGCCGTGTAGGCCTCGATCGCCCAGGTGTTCGGCGTGATCCAGCCGATCTGCTGAAGCAGATCGGGCATCAGGAACCTCGGGACCATGCTGCCCCCGAGGGCGGACAGGATGAGGATCGCGACGTTGGAGAGCGTCTGGGCCTGGCGTCGCGTGCGGCAGGCCGTGGCCACCACGAGGGCCATGCCGGCGGCGGCGGCAGAGGCGGTCAGCGTCGTCAGCGCCCAGGGCAGCAGGTGGCCCGGGAGGTCGATACCGTGGATCGCCCACGCCAGCACAAAGATGACGGCGATCTGCATGAAGCCCTGCGCCACGAGGAAGAGGAACTTGCCGTTGATGAGCACGCCCATGTGGCCCGGACCTGCAAGTATGCGGTCGATCAATCCGGATTCGCTCTCCTCGAGCAGCGTGATCGCACCGTGCACGGCGGAGAACAGAAGGAAGAGAACCGCGATGGCGCCCGCATAGTAGGCGACGTGGTTGTGGCGCGCGGATCGTCCCGCCACATCTTCCCGCTCGAAGAGCTCCTGGAAACCCCAGCCCGACACCCGCCCCTGCTCGACCGCCTCCATGGCCTCTTCCCGTAGGTCCGCAAGACCGAGCTCGACGTCGCGTTGTTGATCGTCGTCCAGTTCGAGAAACTCATTTTCGAGAAGCTCGATCACCCCGCCGAGGGCGACGTCCGGAAGCGCGGAGAAATACGCTCTCTGCACCTGACCTGCGAGCATCGGGACGGCCGCGCCCCGCGCGGGATCGCTGACCAGGATCAGGGGCGCGGGGCCGAACCCTCCCAGCGACTCGAGGGACGTGCCTTCGCGGAAGATCAAGCCGACGTCCGCGGTTCCCCGCCGAACCAGCTCCCGCACGCGCTCCGCTGTCAGGTCGCGGTCGCCGATGAGCCGGAGGGAAGGCTCCCGACCCAAAGCCTCGATCAGACGCACGGAGGTCGAGGATCGGATGCCGTCGGCGACGGCGACCTCGAGACGCAGTTGCTCGCCGGTCGCCCCGGAGAAGATCGCGGCGAAGATCAGGAAGACGAGTCCCGGCAGGATGAAGCTCATGGCCAGCGCGGCGCGATCCCGCAGCAAGCCCAGCAGCATGGCGCGAAAGACCGCGGTGCTCATTCGTCCAGCTCCTCGCCCGCGGTCCTGAAGAAAACCCCCCGCAGGCCGGGCTCGCGCACTCGGACCTCGCCAACCTTCAAGCCCGACTCCGAGAGTCGACGGCCGAGCTCCGAGAGTGACTCGAACCCGCCGTCGAGCGCCCCGGTCCAGATCCTGTCTTCCCGCGCGGCTGTCAGTCCTTCGCGTTGGAGTGCGGCTCGACCCCGATCGTCCGGATCGAGAGAGAGCGAGACGATCAGCTCCCGAGCGTCGCCGAAGGCCGATCGGACCAGCGACTCCGGAGATCCCTCGGCCCGGATGCGTCCGTTCACGAGGATTCCGATCCGATCGGAGAGGCTCTCGGCCTGCTCGAGATCGTGAGTCGTGAGCAGGATCGCGAGCCCGCGGTCGCGAAGGTCTCGCAGCAGCTCGTGGATCTTCTCCCGCGCCGCCGGATCGACCCCTACCGTCGGCTCATCGAGCAACAGCACTTCCGGGCCGTGAAGCGTTCCCGCCGCGATGTTCAGCCGGCGCTGCATGCCCCCCGACAGGGTCGAAACGCGATCCCGCCGGCGATCTTCCAGCCCTGTCCATCGCAGGGCGCTGTCGACCGAGGCCGCCAGATCCCGGCGCGCCACCCCGGCCAGGCGCCCGAGGATCTCCAGGTTCTCACCCACGGTCAGCTCGAGGTAGAGGGCGATCTCCTGGGGGACGATGCCGAGTTGGCGGCGGACTGTCGGTTCGCGACGCGGATCCGCCCCGGTGATCCGGACGGATCCGGAATCGAGGGCCAGTCGCCCGCAGATTGCCCGCACGAGCGTGGTCTTTCCTGCACCGTTCGGCCCCAGCATCCCGTAGATCTCGGCGCGGCGCAGGCGCAGGTCCACTCCCTGGAGGGCGGGGCGGTCTCCGAACCGCCGGTGCGCATTGCGAACCTCGACCGGCGCGCCGTTACCGGGGCGATCGTCGGAGTCTCGGGCCGAGACCTCAGGTGAGCCCATCTCGCCCGTATTATCGTTGAGTTGGAGCGTTAATTCGAGCCGGATCCTCGGGCCGAATCCAGAAGGGTCTGCGCGAGGCCTGCGAGAGGGGCTCCCGCGGGCCCTACGGGATCGAGCGCGCGCGCGGCCGCCGTGGCGAAGCGTTTGGCCTCAGATCGGGCTCGCTCGCTTCCCAGGGCCGATACGAACGTCGCCTTGTCGACGTCCTTGCGAACATCCTTGCCGGCGTCCGCCGGAGTCGAATCCTGGTCGATAAGGTCGTCGAGAGCCTGGAACGACAGGCCGAAGTTGGCCGCAAACAAGCGTATCGGCTCGAGTCGGTCCTCGGTCACCCCCGCCACCCTGGCCCCGATCTCGACCGCCGCGACGAACAGCGCGCCGGTCTTCCGTTGGTGCATCCCCTCGACTTCGCTGGCTTTAGCGGTGCGACGGTCCGAACGAAGGTCTTCCATCTGTCCGGCGATGATGCCTTTCTCGCCGACTGCTCCGGTCAGCTGCACAACCAGGTCGATTCTCGCATCGCTCGACAGGTCCTCGGTCTGCGCGACCACGGCGTACGCCTTGTTGAGCAGGGCAAAGGCGGAAAGTGTGGCGACGTCTTCGCCGAACAGGCGGTGGTTCGACGGGCGACCCCGGCGCGTGGCGGCATCATCCATCGACGGCATGTCGTCGAGTATCAGCGACGCGGCGTGGACCATCTCGATCGCGCAGCCGGGATCGAGCGCTTTCTCGTCGCGACCGCCGAAGGCCGCGGCGGCGAGCATCGTCATGACCGGGCGCAGCCGCTTGCCGGGGGCCAGCAGGCTGTAGCGCATGGACTGGACGACCGGGTCTGAGCCCGGACGATCGGGGACCAGCTCGTCGAGCCTCGCGTCGATCCTCCGGCGTAGCTCCCGGAGCTGGCTGTCGAGTTGGATTCGCGGATGGTTCATCGTTGCTCCCGCCGCTCTCGGTGACCGAGAGTCCGTTGCATCTATCCTACGACCCGAGCGCAAATAGGACTCTTATGGTACACAAAACTCGCGCTCGCCGCTAACGGCATTAATTAATTGTAATTAGTTTATTTAATTGAGAGGTGGGAACGCAGTGGGCTTGATGGGCGGAGCGGCCCGGGCCGGCCGCCCCGCCCCATCTGCCGCACGGTAGGTCAGATGCCGCCGTCGTAGACCCAGCGGCGCTGGTGGTTGTCGTTTCTCAGGGCCAGGTTGTACTCCTTCACCCGCCCTTCCTTGCCGAACCGCACGCGGCACGGGACGTAGACACCGGGGTAGTTCCCGCCGCGGAACGGCTCACCGAGGAAGAGAAGCTCGGTCGGGCGGTGAGCCTCTTCGAGCAGCCAATCGACCATCGACGGCGAGCCGCAGTAGAGCTCGAGCGTCTCCCGATCGCCGCTCTTGGCGGCCTCGAAGAACCGGATCGCGACCTCGCGGGGCCCGAGAGCGAGCACCTCGATCGGCGCGTCCTTGACGCCGCCCCAGCGGACGTCCCCGGGAAGGTCGAGACGGAAGATCTCGTCGTCAACGGACTCGAGGTAATCGATCGACTCGAGCTCGGAGAACAGCACCCGTTGCCCCTTGTGATAGACCCACCGCCGCAGGCCGGTGAGCAGGTGGGTGTCCGTGTTCCACTCGACCTCGATCTCGCGGTCGAAGTCACCGAGGAACGAGGGATCGAGGCCGTCGACCGGTGCTCCCTTCTGCCGCAGAACGAGCGAGCCCTTGCCGCCGTTCTCGTAGTGCTCGACCACCTCGACCTCGCCGGTGGGGATGCTCCTGAGGTAACGCACCCACGCGGCCGGCCAGAACAGGTCGTGATCGATGCCGCGGCCACGTCCCTGGAACGCTTCGTTTCTCTTCGGATGGTAGAAGACCGTCCCGGTACCGTCGAAGTTGTAGATCCGGTCGGTCTTGTCCATCCTCGCCCGTCCGGGCTCGCCCGGACCCTGCGGCCACTCGATCCAGGCCTCTACTCGCTCGGGCTCTCCACCGAGATTGACGTACGAGAAGTCCTCGCCCTCGCGCGTCAACATGCGCAACACCACGTGCACCGCCTGGATCCGGTCCGTGGCCGCCGCCACCGGCGCGAGGACGTTTGCCACCACCGGGGGACCGAACAGCCCGAGGATGAATCCCGTCACGAGCCAGAGTGTGATCGTCGTCGCCAATGTTCCCGCCGCTACCGCTGCCAGCTTGGGCATGGTCCAAACCCTCCAGGGGCGCCCTGTGGACTCCGGCTGCCGCAGGGTGTCCGGGATGCCCCGCTCCAGGCGGGACCCGAGCTCCGTTGACGGCGCAGGCTCACGAAGGGCGCGCAGCCGCTTCTTCAGCTCTTTGTCTCTCATGGTCCGCCTCCGTTTGCTCCAGCAGCGCGCGTAGCTCGCCGAGGGCGCGGTGGATCCGGGACTTGACGGTACCCGCGGGGATTCCGAGAACGGATCCGGTCTCGCGATAGCTGAGATCCTGGAAATAGTGCAGCGCGACCGCCTCCTGCAGCGCCGGCTCGAGCCGACCCACTGCTCGACGAAGCTCGCGGTCGCGCTCGGAGTCGATCATCTCGCTCTCCACCCCTGGATCCGGATCCTCGATCTCCGGCAGGTCCTCGCATCCTTCCGCGTCCGGACGTTGCACGCGCAAGCGCTGGAAGAACTCGTTACGGGCGATCGTCAGCAGCCAGGAGCGAAGCGAGGCCGCGTCCCTCAACGTCTCGATGCGCCGCCACGCCTTGGCGTAGGTCTCCTGGGTAAGATCCTCCGCCCGTGACGGTTGCGCGCCGAGGCGCCGCAGGTAGCCGTAGACGCCATGGTGGTGGAGTCGAATCAGCTCGCGGCAGGCATCCCGATCCCCCTTTCGGAGCCGGCGGACCAGGTTGCGCTCGCTCAGTCCCACGATCGTCCTCCTTCACCCGGATGGATGCGGATCGGGGCCGAGGTGTTCACAAGTTGGCGGGAACAGCTTGCCACGGATGGGATGTGGGCCGGAGATCGCGCGCAATCCCGGTCGATTGCAGTCGAGCCGGCGAGGCCGAGACTGGAGGTTGTGGGCCCCACGCGGCTCGCCTCGCGGTGATCTCGCCCAATACGGATGCAAACGGTCCAAATAGAGCCCGCCGGTCGGACGGTAGCACCGTAGACTTCCTGGAAGAACTTCGATTCCAGCGGCTTCACGGGGTGAATTCCCCGGAGGGGGGGGCCATGCTCAAGGCCACGCATGCCGTCGTCGTGCTCCTGATGGTGCTCACGATCCCGTCGCCGGCTCTCGCGGCGCGCGATCTGACTCTCGAGGAGCGCGTCGAGGCCCAGCGGGCGATCGAGGAGGTCTACTGGAAACACCGCATCTGGCCTGACGAGAACCCCGGCCCCAAGCCTCCGCTCGCGGAACTGCTGCCGGAATCGGCCCTCAGGACGCGGGTCGAGGACTACCTCCGGAAGTCCAACCTCCTGGCCGAGCGCTGGGGCCAAGAGATCACGAGCGCCGAGCTCCAGACCGAGATCGACCGCATCGTCCGTGAGACGCGAGCCCCCGCGGTCCTCGACGAGCTCTTCGCCGCCTTGGGCAGCGACCCGTGGCGGATCGCCGAAACGCTCGTCCGCCAGAAGCTGGTCGACCGGCGCATCCGTGAGCTCTACGCCTACGACCCGGCGCTTCATCGCGATCTCCGGGCGCACGCCGAGCTAATGGTGTCAGAGGCTTCCTCCATCGAGGGCCTTCGGGACACGGCGCCCATCTATCGGCGCGAAACATGGCGGCTGGAGTCCGCCGCCCCCGGGGGTCCGCTCGAGGAGCCCGGCGAGGCCTTGTTCGACGCCGATTCCTGGGAACGGCGACTCGTGGAGCTCGAGGCGACCATCGGCCCGGGCCTTCCACGTCACGTTCTCGGCAACCTGGAGGAGAAGCGGACGCGCTTCTCGGTTTCCGTCGTTCTGGATCGCGGTTCCGACTGGATCGAGGTCGCCGAGGTTGCGTGGCCCAAGCGGTCGTTCGACGAGTGGTTCTCGCAGGTAGGTTACGAGGTCTCCCTCGAGATCGCGTCGCCCACCGGGCCCTACGAGTTGAGCTCGACGGGCGTCGACGAGAGCACGTGCGTCAACGACCATTGGGAGTTCCGCCTTGCCGAGCCACCTCCGAGTCCCCGGGAGTATCACACGGCCGTGTGGACCGGGTCCGAGATGATCGTATGGGGAGGGTACACGGGGAGCTCGGCGCTCGGCACCGGAGGTCGCTACGACCCATCAACTAACAGCTGGGCCGCGACATCGACGACGAACGCTCCGTTCGGCCGCCTCAACCACACGGCCGTATGGACCGGCACCGAGATGATCGTCTGGGGCGGGGGGAGCAGCCATACCAGCGCATCGTCCAGTGGCGGCCGCTACGACCCCACGGACGATACCTGGGTGGCTACACCGACCACGGGTGCGCCCTCCTCACGAACCCTCCACGTCGCGGTGTGGACGGGGACCGAGATGATCATCTGGGGTGGGCGCTACATCAACGACATGCTCGATACGGGCGGTCGATACGACCCGTCCATGAACAGCTGGGCGGCGACGACCACCGTGAGCGCTCCTACCGGTCGGATGAACACCACGGCCGTGTGGACCGGGACGGAGATGATCGTCTGGGGAGGAAGGGACCTGCTGGGGACCGAGTTCAATTCGGGGGGACGCTACCGTCCCGACCTCAATAGCTGGACGGCGACCGAGACCGCCGGAGCTCCCGGGGCTCGCTACCTGCACACCGCGGTGTGGACGGACACCGAGATGATCGTCTGGGGAGGGTCGCCCGGCTCCGGATCCCTCGACACCGGCGGTCGCTACGATCCCGTGGGAAACTCGTGGAGCACCACCACGACGACCTCCGCCCCTACCGCCCGTTTCGGGCATACCGCCGTCTGGACCGATACCGAGATGATCGTCTGGGGAGGTATCGGGACGTCCAATGTCAACACGGGGGGACACTACTTCCCCGCCACCGACACGTGGACAGCCACGCAGACCTCCGGCGCACCATCCGCGCGTCGCTATCACACCGCGGTATGGACTGCGAGCCGGATGATCGTGTGGGGCGGAAGGATGTCGAGCACCACCGACACCGGGGGTCGGTACGCGCCGTTGACCCGCAGCTGGAGCCCGACCGGAGATTTCGACGCTCCCGCGGCGCGCTACAGCCACACCGCCGTGTGGACGGGCAGCGAGATGATCATCTGGGAAGGACAGTACGCCTCGGGAGGAAGCCGGTACGATCTCGTCCTGAACCTATGGACTCCCGTGAGTACGATCAACGAACCCTCGTTGCGGGACTATCACACGGCGGTCTGGACCGGTCAGGAGATGATCGTGTGGGGCGGTGAGAGATCGGGTCTGCGTTTCGACACCGGCGCCCGCTACGACCCGGGTGCGGACACGTGGTCCACCCTACCGACCCTCCACGCTCCAACGCCCCGCTCGCAGCACCGTGCGCTGTGGACCGGAAGCGAGATGATCGTGTGGGGCGGCCGCGAGACATCGGTGGACATCGCTGTCGGAGGCGCTCGCTACAACACCCACGAGGATGCTTGGGTTCCCATGAGCAGCGTCGGGGCACCGGCACCCCGCTTCAACTTCTCTGCCGTATGGACCGGTGAGGAGATGATCGTATGGAGCGGGGACGACGATATCTCCCTGACCGTCGACGGCGGGCGCTACGATCCAGCGACGGACATGTGGTCGCCGATGAGCGTTTCGGGCGCACCGACGCCACGCAGGTTCGGTGTCGACGAGTGGACCGGGACCGAGATGATCGTGTGGGGCGGACGAGGGGACGCCGCCCCGCTCGCCGACGGCGGTCGCTATTCGCCCGCTACCGACTCGTGGGGCACGGTGACGGCCACCGGCGAGCCGAGCGCCCGGCAGGCGGTCACCGGGGTGTGGACCGGACTCGAGGTCGTCGTGTGGGGCGGTGACGACTTCACCGGAACGCGTCTCGGCGACGGAGCACGGTACGACCCGTTCCTGGATGCGTGGGCGCCGGTCCCCTCCGTGCTCGCTCCTTCGCCCCGCGGCTGGCACACGTCGGTCTGGACCGGCGACTACATGCTCGTGTGGGGAGGGGTAGACGACGATCCGCTGAACAGCGGAAGCGCGTATTGCGCTCCGACCACCGACGATCCCGACCGGGACGGTCAGGGGATCGGAGACAACTGCCCCGGGGCGGCCAACCCAGGACAGGAAGAGTCCGACGGGGACGGCATCGGGGATGCTTGCGACAACTGCCCGGCGGTGGACAATCCCGCCCAAGCGGACAGCGACGGAGACCGCGTCGGCGACTCCTGCGACACCTGCTTCGATCTGGACCGTGACGGTGCCGGGGATCCGGGTCATCCCGGGGACACCTGCCCGCTGGACAACTGCCCCGCGGCCTCGAACCCGGACCAACAGGACACCGATGGTGACGGCCCCGGAGACGTTTGCGATACCTGTACCGATCCCGACCTGGACGGTCTCGGGAGCCCGAGCCCGGCGCGGACGTGCGACCTGGACAACTGTCCCGACGTCGCCAACGCCGATCAGACCGACACCGACGGTGATCTCGTCGGAGACGTTTGCGATATCTGCACCGACCAGGACAACACCGACCAGGCCGATTTCGACGGCGATCAGGTGGGGGACCTGTGTGACAACTGCCCGCTCGTCTCCAACGCGGGACAGGCGAACGCCGACTACGACATCCAAGGTGATGCGTGCGACACGGGCGACCCCGTGCTCTACAGCGAGCTCGCGAACGCCGAGACCGATCTTAGCGCGGGCCTGCCGGCCGTGGGCGGCCACGATAGCGCCGTGTTGGTGTTCGGCCTGACGGACGGGCGAGCCTGCGCCCTGACGTTGGAGGATTTCAAGGTTCGTTCGCACCACTCGTCCGACGCGGGCGCCACCTTCGGAAGCGGAGTGGAGGTGTTCGGTGGTCCAGGCAGCTCCGAGGTGCACCGCGTCGAGGCGGCGCTCGCCCCCGACGGCGACATCCACGCGGCGCTGCTGGTTTCCGACCCGAACGGCGGATGGCGGATGCTCGCCGTCCGCAGCGGCGACATGGGTCTCACGTGGACGTCGGCCACCGTCGTGGTCGAATCCGGCGGTCCGGCAGCGGAATCCACCGGTCTGGCCATCGCTGCCGCGGCGTCCAACGTGGCGATCACCTGGCCGCGTTACCTCGCCGACGAGATCTGGGTGGCCGCGAGCGACGACGACGGCGCGACGTGGACCCTGAACCGGGTCGACCAGGGTCACGGCGACGTGCTGGCTGCCGACGTCGTGGTCCTGCCGAGCAGTGGCGACATCGTGATCGGCTGGGGAGCCGCCACCGCAACGTCCGGCGGACTGTGGATTCCCTGGACCGCACGCTCGACAGACGACGGCGCCACTTTCCGGGATGTGACCGACTACGGCTCGCTGCTCGGTGGCAACGCGGAAGCGTACTACCCCCTCATGGCGGTCGCGGGAGACGGCAGCGTCCTGATGGCGGTGCCGTACAGCGACTTCGGTATCCCCCAGGACGGCGTGCGCGTGCTTCGATCCACCAACGGTGGCCGGACTTTCGCAGAGACGCTGAATCAATCCCTCGGCACGTCGGGGTCGAGCGCCGTGTATTCCTTCTTCCGGTTGTTCCCGGATCCGAGCGGCTCGACCGTTCTGTTGTCGTACGAAGCCCCCGGCGACTCGGTGGTGGTGCAACGATCCGCAAATTACGGGGCGACCTTCGGCGGACAGGTATTCCTCAACAGCGGGACCACGCGCTATTACTATCAGTATCCGGAGGCTGTGGCCCGCACGTCGAGCGGGAACTGGGCCGTCGCGTGGGAGGACGATCGAGCGGTAACCTCGACCTCCACGACTCAGGGTCCGGACATCTACGTCAGGGTATCGACCGACGACGGCGTCAGCTGGGGAGCCGAGCAGCAGGTCAACGCGACCGCGACCGGGCAGTACTCGGCGACGCTGCCGACCGTCGCCGCCACCGGATCCGACGAGATCATGGTGGCGTACGTCGACACTCGCAGCGACCCTCGAGGGTCCGCGGACGTTTTCATGGACGTCTCCACGGCAGCATCCGCGTCGTTCGGAAGCGATGTTCGCGTGGATGACGACGCGGCCACGCCGTCCGCCGGCGTCGATGCCGGCAGCATCGTGATGGCGGGGGACGGCGACCAGAACGTCTACGTCGCGTTCGCGACGGCCGGTCAACGGGATATCTGGGTGCGGGGCAGCGGCGACCAGGGAGCGTCGTTCTCGGCTGCCGCGCTGGTCACCACGGGTCCCGAGGCGCGCACCCCCTTGGCCATGGCGGCGACGTCGGATGGCCGCGTCTACGTGCTGTACAAGGTGGCCAATGCCACCACGGCCGATCTCCGCCTCGACGTGTCGACGGATTTTGGTGCGAGCTGGAAGTCATCGGACACCGTGCTGAGCACGAACCTATCCGGAAATCCCGACATCGCCGTGGAGCCGGCCGGCCTCGTTCACGTGACGTGGTCGGACGGAAGCGAGGTGCTGTACGCGCGCTCCGACGATGAAGGGAGCAGCTTCTCCACGATGGAGCTCCGCCCCTGGTTGACTTCCCCCGACACACGGCCCACGATCTGCTCCAATGGCGCGCAGGTTTTTCTCCTGTGGTCCGGCAGGCTCGGCGTGACCACCAAGCAGACCGTGCTGGCGCTCATCAGCAAAGACAACGGTCTGACCTTCGGCGATGAGGTCGATCTTCGGCCGGACGGAAGCAGTCGAACCATCACGTCCGTTCTGGCTTGCGACGGTGTGAGCGGGGCGCTCGCCACGTGGACCGAAACCGTTTCGGGAAAGAGCCGGGTGCTCACCAACAGGTTCGACGGCACGCGTTGGAATGGCGACGAGGAGGTCATCGGACCGCCGGGAGTGTCACTGTACCAACCCGCCGTGACCTTCGCCGACGCTGCGGCGTCCGTGGCCGTCGTCGCTTATCGCACGGTCCGAGAGGCTTACGTATCTCGTTCGTCAAACGGCGGTCGGATCTTCGACACCTACACCCGCCTGGACCTGACGGCACCCGCCCCGATGCGCCGGGTCGACGAGGTCTCCGTGGCCGGCGATCATCTGGACCGGCTGTGGGTCATCTGGCTCGACGAGAGCATCGACCCGTGGTCCAACGTTGCCATGGCAGGATCGACGGACGCCGGGACTACCTGGGATCCGGTCGTTCGGATCAACCGCGACCTACCCCAGGGGGCCAAGCGAAACCGCTACACCCTGGCCGGCCGGTCATCCGCAGCTCTTCCGGGGGTCGGTTTGTTCGCGTGGGGCGGCCAGCGCGAGTCGTCACTGTTCGACGCGATGTTCAACCGCCAGGTTGTCGACGGCGACGGCGACGGCTGGGTCGTGGGGATAGACTGCGACGATACCGATCCCGACGTCCAGACGCCCCCCGACGAGGTTGTCGCCGTGACCCTGGACGAGGCCGGCGGAACGCTGCTGCAGTGGCAGGGTTCGGGGCCGGGGCACCGCTACGACGTTACGGGAGGCACGCTGGCCGAGCTGGGCGTTGACGGTGGCGTCTCCTCGGCAGTTTGTCTTCGCGACGACGAGCCCGACGCGGACTGGGTTGATCTTCGACCGGACCCGGCCGGGGGCACGGGCTATTACTACCTCGTGCGTGAGCAGAACGTCTGCGGCACGGGAACGTATGGCACCGACTCGGCCCTGGCGGAGCGGGCCCCCGGTGATCCGTGCCCTTAGTACCGGACGCGCAAGCGCTGGAAGAACTCGTTACGGGCGATCGTCAGGGACAGGGCGACGCGATGGCCTGAGTGGCGCAGGTAATCACGCCGAGTCCTCGTCGGCCTCGGCGCCCGGATCGTGTAGGTGTTGGGGCTCAGGATCTCGTCGTACGCGAGGCCCGGGCCGCCGAAGTGATCGAGCAGGAAGACGGGCCCCGAGCCCGAGGGATGGGACAGTTGCACCTGCGCATCGTCCACCGGGCCGTTGATGGTGGTCGGGTAGGCGATGTCGGTCGTGAATGTGACCTCGAAGAGCGACCTGGCGGTCCCCGTCGAGGTGTTCAACTCGCACGGATCAGGAAGCCCTGCGTTGGCGGAGCCGATGGCCCTCATCGAGGTCGCCAGGATCGTCGACAACTGATTCGCCGAGGTTGGGCAAGGACGGTCCAGCCTCCGCCTTCCGGATCGTCGCAATCGTTGACGGACAGGGCATTAACGACATCGTTGAAGTCCGCCGAGAAGCCGGGGGAGTCGGTTTGCTGGTCCGGTGAGCCGCCGATGGTGGATACCTCGGCGTGGATCATCCGGTTGTCCTGGGTGGGCACAACCGCTGCGCGGCCAGGGAAGACAAGGGTGAAAGAGACTCCCGCTACGAGCACCGAGTACGCCAGGGACCGGATTTTCTTGGGTCAGCATGATTCATCCTCCGTAAGTCGATTC
>Ga0316194_10000347_pt1 | contig 28657 bp, 30 predicted proteins | sample CroRivsedime1_MG_FD_204936 | JGI IMG/M metagenome (GOLD analysis project Ga0316194, IMG submission 204936) | Coastal sediment microbial communities from Maine, United States - Cross River sediment 1 | ecosystem: Environmental > Aquatic > Marine > Coastal > Sediment | place: USA: Maine...
ATGGCGGTGGCCGAGCATTCACCACCGGATTCCGTGCTGACATGACTTGAAAAGAAGTACTTGAATTCATAGATACCGCGCGGTGTATGCATGTACTTGCGGGTGGTGACGCGGGAAATGGTTGATTCATGCATTTCAATGCTGTCCGCAATACTGCGCAGAACCATGGGTTTCATGGCCTCATCGCCGTGTTCGAAAAAGCCCTGCTGACGTTCCACGATGCAGTTGGCCACTTTCAGTAATGTGTCATGCCGGCTTTGCAGGCTTTTCAGGAACCAGCGTGCCTCCTGCAGGTTGTCCCTTAAATAGTTATTGTCCTTGCTGTTGCTACCGCGTTTGATCATGCTGGCGTAGTGGCCGTTAATGCGCAGTTTTGGGAGTGAATCGACATTCAGCGAAACTTGCCACTTGTCATCCTTTTTTATGATGTATACATCCGGAATGATGTATTCAGGCTCAGCCGTGTCGAATGCCGAGCCTGGACGGGGGTTTAGCGACTGAATGAGGTGGATGACATGCTGTAAATCATCGGTAGTCAGTTTCATCTTGCGGCCAAGCTTGGCGTAGTCACGGTGACTGAGCAGCCCAAAGTGGTCGCGGATAAGGATACGGGCTTCTTTCAGCCAGGGGACACCCGTTTCAAACTGCTGCAGCTGCAGTTGCAGGCTTTCCCTGATGTCCTGTGCAGCAACACCGACAGGGTCGAACTGCTGGATACGGTGCAACACCGCCTTGACCTCATCGAGTTCGATTTCCTGTTCTTCGTTCAGCTGTTGATGGAGCTCCTCAATACGGGTCGTCAGGTAGCCATCAGCATCGATAGCATCAACGATGAGTCGGGCAATATGCTGGTCCGTGTCAGAAAAATGTGCCAGTTCGAGTTGCCAGAACAATTGGTCATGCAGTCCCCCGTCGCTGACAGTGATGGTTTCCATGGTGTCCCGGCTGCTACCGGACTCCGCTGCGCTATAGGATGTCGCGCCGGTATCAAACACATCTTCCCAGTTGCTGTCCGTGGGTAATTCATCCGGGATGGTCTCGGTGTTTTCCACCGCCGTGACCGGGGTGTCCTTGTCTGTACCGTTGACAGCGCTGTCGGGCACCTGAATCTCCGGGCTGCCACCTTCATCCTGTTCGAGCAGGGGATTTGAATCGAGCACATCCTGTACTTCGGTCTGCAGTTCGAGGGTGGAAAGCTGTAACAGGCGAATCGCCTGCTGCAGCTGGGGCGTCATGGTCAGGTGTTGACCGATTTTTAGATGAAGTGATTGCTTCATATAGATTATTTATGGAACAAGTGTGAAAACACACCGCTCTGTGTAAAAGTATAGTGCATTTTCCATGCCATACAATAGTTATACCTTTCCATCGCTGAGCTTACAAACGGAATTCGCTGCCAAGGTAAACATCTCGCACATGCTGGTCATTCAGCACTTCATCCGGCGTGCCGGCGGCGATCACCTGTCCGGCATTTAATATATAGGCATGATGACAGATACCCAGCATCTCGCGTACGTTGTGATCAGTGATCAAAACGCCGATATCGCGATCACAGAGGTGTTTGATAATATTCTGGATATCGATCACCGAAATCGGGTCCACGCCGGCAAACGGTTCGTCCAGCAGGATAAAGCGCGGGTCGGCTGCCAGGGCCCGTGCAATTTCAACGCGCCGCCGTTCACCGCCCGAGAGGCTGACGCCCGATTGCTCAGCCAGGTGGCCAATGTGTAATTCATGCAACAGTGCTTCCAGTAACTCCTTCCGGTTTGCCTTGTTGATATCCTTGCGAATTTCGAGGACGGCCATAATATTGTCTGCAACGGACAGTTTTCTGAAAATCGAGGCTTCCTGGGGCAGGTAGCCGAGGCCATACTGCGCACGCTTGTGCATGGGCGCTTCGGTGAGATCAACATTGTCCAGTTCAATACGGCCTTCACCGCAGGGCACCAGGCCGACGATCATATAGAAGCAGGTGGTTTTGCCAGCACCGTTCGGCCCCAGCAAGCCGACGACCTGACCACTGCTGACCGACAGTGAAACATCATCGACCACCCGCCGTGACCGGTATTGCTTGCCGAGATTAATGGCATTCAGAACACTCATGGCTATTGGGACTCGGAATCAGGCGGGTTGCTATCCGGTTCGTCCTTTTTGCTGCTGCCCTTCTTCTTGTCCTTGTCCCTGGGCTGCAGGGTGATATGTACCCGGCCGCTGTCGCCACCACCGCCGGCATCGACGGTATCGGTCTTCAGGTTGAAGATAATGCGGTCGCTGCGAAATTCCTCATCACCGGATTCCCAGATGCGGGCATTTCTGAGCAGGATGACGCGCTCATCAATGGCGTAGTATTCAATGCGTTCGGCCTCTGCATGCTGGTCAACGTCCTTGCCTTCAGGGCGCTGCACATAGGTAGCCGGTGTTCCTATGAGTACAATCGTGTCAAGCTTCTTGTCGGTGAGCTGTACCGTCATCTTGTTGCCGGTGAAGATAAGCGTGCCCTGTTGCAGTTTAACGTTGCCTTCGTAGACACTGACGCCGGTTTTATCATTCAGGCTGGCCTGGTCTGCCTCGATGTTGATGGGCTGGTCACGGTCGGCATCCAGTCCCCATGCGGTTAGCGGTAACAGGGATAGCAGCAGCAGGATCCCGCGCAAACGATTCTTTTGACAAGGGTCAGCTGGCGTCATCGTAGTGTCCTCGGACCCTGGACCTGAGTTCCAGTGTGTCGTTGTTGAAATCTGCTTTCATGCCCACGGCATTAATCAGAAATTCATCTGATGTTATGGTTGCCTCATTATCCGTTTCAGCGATTTCATCATCCGGTTTAACCTGCAGATCGCTGGTCACGATGTGCAATGGACTGCTGTTCACGGTCGGCAGGCGTTTGATGTCAACTGCACCCAGCAACCAGATGAGGTCAGCGGCCTCGGTGGCTTCGCCGTGCTCGGATTTGATGAGCCAGGTGTCACCATTGGACTGCAGGATCTTGATGTCGGGTTTCTCGAGCTTAAAGTACTTGTCGTGCGGGTAGTGTGTCATATGCCGGGCCTTGAGGCGGTATTCCAGCTGACCCTGTTCGCCCATCACTTTCAGGTCCAGGTCTTTGACGAAGGCATCAGGGCCGGTGGCACTGGTGGTTTCGCGCTGCAGTCTGGTTTCCTGCTGAAACAGAAACCAGCCGCTGCCCGTCAGCAGCAACAGCAGTAACCCGTACAGACTGATTTGTCTGCGATTCACAGGTAGCTGCTCATTTCCTGCTCCAGGATACCCTGTGCTTCAAGCAGCATTTCACAGACATCACGTGCGGCACCGCGACCGCCGCAGCTGGCTGTCTGCCAGTGGCTGTGTGTACGCACCAGCGGGTGGGCATCCTGCACCGCAATCGCCAGCCCAACCACGCGCATGACCGGCAGGTCAACAACATCATCACCCACGTAGGCAGTCTCTGCCGCACTGATGCCCAGTTCACTGGCCAGTTTCTCGTAGGCCGGCAGCTTGTCAAGCTGTCCCTGGTAGACATGTTCGACGCCCAGGTTAGCCATGCGGTGTTCAACGACCCTTGAGGTTCTGCCGGTGATGATGGCGACGGTGACGCCGTGTTTGATCAGCATTTTTATACCGTGTCCGTCCCGCGAGTTGAAGGCCTTGTACTCCTGGCCGTCATCGCCGATGAACAGGCTGCCATCAGTCAGTACGCCATCAACATCAAAGATTAACAGGCGAATACGTGCCGCTTTTTCGAGTATATCTTTCATAATTATACCACTCCGGCACGCAACAGATCGTGCATGTTGAGCGCGCCGACCAGTTCATTGTCGTCATTGACGACGGGCAGGGCATTGATTTTTGTACTGTCCATGATTTGCAGGGCTTCTGCCGCCAGCATGCCGGGATGCACGGTTTTGCAGTTGGCTGTCATAACATCTTTGACAAGGGCGTCGTGCAAATCAATCTTGTGATCAATTGTACGCCGTAAATCACCGTCAGTGAAAACACCGACGAGTTTGTCCTGATCGTCAACGACAGCGGTCATGCCGAGCCCCTTGCGGGTCATTTCCATCAAGGCATCTGTTAGAGGCGTATCGATACCGACCCTGGGTATGGTGTCACCGGTGTGCATCAAGTCGTCAATCAGCAACAACAGCCGCCGGCCCAGTGCGCCGCCGGGATGTGAGCGCGCGAAATCTTCTTCGGTGAAACCGCGTGACTCCAGCAGGGCGACTGCGAGTGTGTCACCCATTGCCAGTGCCGCAGTGGTGCTGGCTGTCGGGGCCAGACCCAGTGGGCAGGCCTCCTTCTCGACGCTGACATTGATATTGGCTGTGGCTGCCTGCGACAGGGTCGACTGTGGATTGCCGGTCATGGCAATCAAGGGCACGTCGAGTCGTTTGATAATTGGCAGGATGGTGACTATTTCACCGGTCTCACCGGAATTGGACAGTGCCAGTAGCACGTCGGCCGTGGTGATCATGCCGAGATCCCCGTGACTGGCCTCACCGGGGTGTACAAAAAAGGCCGGCGTGCCGGTACTCGCCAGGGTGGCGGCAATCTTGCCGGCAATGTGTCCGGATTTGCCCATGCCGGTGACGACCACGCGGCCCTTGCACTCCAGCATTAACCGGCAGGCCGCGATAAACGAGGGTTGTTTGATCTCACTGGCCAGCCCGCTAATGGCGGCGGCTTCCGTGTTGATGACGGCAAGGGCGAGTTCCTGCAGTTTCTGGTCATTCATGCTGGTGCCGGTTACGAGATTATCTATTTAATAGCCACGGAATCCACGGAAGAACACAGAAAAATAAAGGCATTACGGGAAGTGTTTTTGTGTTCTTCCGTGGATTCCGTGGCCATATTGTCTTTCCTTGTCGGGTTGAACCAATTACCGGTCATTACTGCTCCCTGGTGGTTATGCCAGTTCGTTGAAGTATAACAGGGTCTGGTAGGCGCAAAAGGCAAGCACCAGTAACGTACCTTCAATGCGATTAATACGTCCCGGGCCACGAATCCCGTAGGCCATCACGAACAGTGCCACGGTGAGCCCGATCATTACGGGATAGTCGCGTGCCAGGACCTCGGTGTCGATCGTTGCCGGGTTGATGAGTCCCGGCAGGCCGAGTACCACAAGCAGGTTGAAAATGTTCGAGCCAATGACGTTGCCGAGGGCAATATCATGCTCGTTCTTGATCGCGCTCATCACGGTGGCGGCCAGTTCCGGCATGCTGGTGCCCAGGGCGACGATGGTCAGACCGATGACCAGGTCGCTGACCCCCATTTCCTCGGCTATGGACACTGCGCCCCAGACCAGCAGGCGTGAGCTTCCCAGCAGAACCAGCCCGCCGACGACTAACCAGAAGACCGCACGCCCCATGCTCATGGTAGTCGGGATCTCGTCGGCGAATTCAGCACTCATTGGGTCTTCGCTTGTTTGCGATGTCCGGCCGAGACGAATCATCCAGATCAGCATCACGGCCATGCCCGTGAGCAGCAGAGCGCCGTCCAGCCGTCCCAGGGTGCCATCCATTAACAGCAGCAGGGCGACCACCATGACCAGCAGCAGTATCGGCAACTCCCGTTTCAGGATGCTCGAATGAACATTCAGCGGGATAATCATGGCGGTAATACCCAGGATCAGGCCGGTGTTAATGATGTTGGAGCCCAGTGCATTACCGACGGCCAGGCCGGAATTGCCTTGCCAGGACGCAAATGCAGAGACCAGCATCTCCGGCGCTGAAGTACCCAGGCCGACAATGGTCAGGCCAATGATGAGGGGCGATACCTTGAGGTTGTAGGCCATGGCGCTGGCGCCGACTACAAACCGGTCGGCACTCCAGGTGAGCAGGATAAAACCGCCTGCAATGGCCAGTAGTTCAGTCCACATGCGGGGTCAATCCGTCTGGCCCGGGATGGCTGGCAGTTTCCGGGATAGGGTCGTGGCAGGTAAAAATATCTTCATCAAGGCAACTCTTGGACTCAATCTGCATTATCATACACGCCTATCATCCATACCCAGAATACAAATTCAGTGTCGACAGACGATAAGCTGGTTGCCCGAAATGCCTGAAAGGAACTCACCCGAAAACAGTCAATTACAGGATGCCGTCGTGCAAATTCGCGACCTGCATTTTTCGCACGGCGAGCGTATGGTTTTCGACGGCATCGACCTGGACATAGCGCCGGGTGGAGTGACGGCCATCATGGGCCCCAGCGGTACCGGCAAGACGACCCTGTTGAAACTAATCGGCGGGCAGCTGCGCCCGGCTTCGGGATCTATCCGTGTACATGGCGAAGAGGTCCCGGCTTTGAGCCAGCCAGCGTTATACCGGCTGCGCAAACGCATGGGCATGTTGTTTCAAAGCGGCGCGTTGCTGACGGACATTACCGTGTTCGAGAATGTTGCCTATCCTATTCGTGAACACACGCGCTTGCCGAAATCGCTGGTACGTGACCTGGTACTGATGAAGTTGCAGGCTGTCGGACTGCGGGGTGCCGCCGAGCTCATGCCCGCTGAATTGTCGGGTGGCATGGCCCGGCGTGTGGCACTGGCACGTGCCATCGCACTTGACCCGATGATGGTGCTCTACGATGAACCGTTTACCGGGCAGGACCCGATCTCCAAGGGCATCCTGGTGAAACTGATTCGGGAATTGAATGATGCGCTGGGACTGACCAGTATTGTGGTGTCACATGATGTAAATGAGACAGCGTCCATCGCGGACTATGTTTACCTGCTGTCACATGGCAAGGTGGTTGACCATGGGCATCCCGATGCACTGTGGGAGTCAAGCTCAGCATGGTCGCAGCAGTTCCTGGAAGGGCGGCCGGACGGTCCCGCTGCCTTTCATTACCCGGCGCCGGATTTCAGGGATGATCTGTTGCGCGGTGGCCGGGCCAACTGATGCTGGGTGCACTGCAGTCTCTGGGCAGGACCACGCTGGATTTTTTTGAGCGCCTTGGTCGCGGTCACCTGTTCCTGGCGCAGACACTGGCAACGTTGCCGGGCATATTGCTGCGGCCAGGGCTGGTGCTGGTGCAGCTGTATTCTGTGGGTGTGCTGACGCTGGTGATTATCCTGGTTTCCGGCCTGTTTGTCGGCATGGTGCTGGGTTTGCAGGGTTATAATACGCTGATTGACTTCGGCGCTGAGGAATCGCTGGGTGTGCTGGTGGCACTGTCACTGGTACGGGAACTGGGGCCGGTGGTGGCGGCCCTGCTGTTCGCCGGTCGTGCCGGTTCGGCGCTGACGGCCGAGATTGGCCTGATGAAAGCAACGGAACAGCTGTCCGGAATGGAAATGATGGCGGTTGATCCTGTCCAGCGGGTGATTGCACCGCGGTTCCTGGCGGCATTTTTATCGATGCCGCTGTTGGCGGCCATTTTCAGTGCCGTCGGTATCTACGGTGGATATCTGGTGGGTGTGGGCCTACTGGGGGTTGATGACGGTGCCTACTGGGGCCAGATGCAGGATGCAGTGGATCTGCGCGACGACATATATAATGGTGTGATCAAGAGTATTGTGTTTGGATTTGTGGCGGGCTGGATTGCCCTGTTTGAAGGTTATGATGCGACCCCGACGGCTGAGGGTGTCAGTCGGGCAACGACCCGGACGGTGGTGCACACGGCACTGGCCATACTGGGGCTGGATTTTGTGCTTACCGCATTAATGTTTGGAGGTTAGTACTCCTTCAAGGTGATATTGTCATGTTCAGAGCTACCCAGATAATCCAAGACAAGGCACAGTCCGCAGGGAATGGCCAATCCCTTTCCAAGGACTGTAACGCCGTATTGGATTATCTGGGTAGCTCCCTCCGGGCGAGCCGGGAAGCGCTCGCCCGCGGTGTTGCACCTTTTGGAAAGGGTGGGCCATTCCCTGCGAGGTGCGCCTTGCGGTCAAACGCTTCCCGACTCGCTGAACATGGCAATATCACTTTGAAGGAGTACTAGAATTGACCAGTAGAAAAGCCGAGATCTGGGTTGGGGTGTTTGTCGCCCTGGGTATTGCCGCCTTGTTTATGCTGGCAATGCAGGTCAGCAACCTCAGTACCCTCACTCGTGGGGATGGCTATATACTCATCGCCGGTTTCGAAAATATCGGTGGGCTCAAGGTGCGTTCCCCGGTGACAGTGTCCGGCGTGCGTGTGGGGCGTGTTGAAGCCATCGATTACGACTATGACGCGTTCGAAGCGGTGGTCAGCTTGCGAATCGGAGCGGGTCATGACGGTTTCCCGGAAGATACGTCGGCCAGTATCTATACGTCCGGTCTGCTCGGTGAGCAATATATTGCACTGGAGCCGGGTGGATCACTGGAAAACCTGACGGACGGTGATCGCGTGGAGTTGACGCAGTCTGCATTGGTGATGGAGCAGATCATCGCACAGTTTCTCTACAGCGTGGCTGGCGACAAAAATGGCGAGGACCATGGCGATGATAACAATGCTGAGGACAATGAAGAGTAGTCCGTTATGTCTGTAGCCGCACTTGTCGATAGCGGGGCAGGCAGCTGGCTGCTGCAGGGTGAGCTGGATTTCGAGTCTGTACCCGCCCTGTTGCGGCATGCCGGTGCCAGGATGCTGGGTAAAGACCGTCTTGAAGTGGATCTCAAGGCCGTTACCCGTGCTGACAGCGCCGGCCTTGCATTACTGGTGGAATGGTTGCGTGAGTCGGAGACTGCAGGAAATGAAATCGTGTTTATCAATGTGCCGCCGCAGTTGCTGTCCATCGCCCGCGTGTGTGGACTTGACGAAATACTTTCACTTGCTTGAACCCGAAAACTTCACCTATGGATATAAAATCATATGTTAGACAGTGAACTCGAGGCATTAATAAAGGCAGGAATTCCGGGTGCGGACGTGACCATAAAGGGCGATGGCGACCATTTCGAAGCCACTGTGGTCAGTGAGCAGTTTGAGGGCCGTTCCATGGTGCAACAGCACCAGATGGTTTACGCTACCCTCGGTGATCGCATGGGGGGTGAAATCCATGCGCTGGCCCTGCACACCTACACGCCGGAAAACTGGGCCCAGCAGCACCGCATCCAGTAACAGCAGCGATCGTGGACAAATTAATCATTAGTGGTGGCGGGGCCCTGAAAGGCGAGATACGTATATCCGGCGCCAAGAATGCTGTGCTGCCAATTATGGCGGCGACCCTGCTGGCTGACAGCCCCGTCACCATTCGTAATATTCCACATCTGCACGATGTCACGACCACCATGGAACTGCTGGGCCGGATGGGTATGCAGCTGACGGTGGATGAGAAAATGGATATTGTGGCCGATGCTTCCACCATCAATTCCCTGTATGCACCATATGAGCTGGTGCGCACCATGCGCTCATCAATTCTGGTACTGGGTCCGATGTTATCCCGCTTCGGGCGCGCTGATGTTTCGCTGCCGGGTGGTTGTGCCATAGGCTCACGGCCGGTCAATCTCCATATCAAGGGGCTGCAGGCCATGGGTGCCGATGTGGAGGTAACAAATGGCTACATCAAGGCGCGTGTTGATCGTTTGAAGGGTGCACGGCTGGTCATGGATATGGTGACGGTTACCGGCACCGAGAACCTGATGATGGCGGCGACGCTAGCGGATGGCACCTCGGTCATCGAGAACGCGGCGCGTGAACCGGAAGTGACCGACCTGGCCAATTGCCTGAACTGTATGGGTGCGAAAATTACCGGTGCCGGGTCAGACACCATCGTGGTTGAAGGTGTCGAACGCCTGTCCGGTACGGAATACAAGGTACTGCCAGACCGGATTGAGACGGGCAGCTACCTGGTGGCCGCAGCCATTACCGGTGGTCATATAAAGCTTAAGGACACCCGGCCGGACATTATGGATGCCGTGCTGCAGGCCTTGCGGGAAGCCGGTGCTGATATCTCCGTCGGTGATGACTGGATCGAGCTGGACATGCACGGCAAACGTCCGCGGGCGGTGAATGTACACACGGCACCGTATCCGGCATTCCCGACCGACATGCAGGCGCAGTTTACAGCGCTGAACATCGTGGCTGAGGGTACGGGAACGATTACCGAGACAGTGTTTGAGAACCGCTTCATGCATGTACAGGAAATGCAGCGCATGGGTGCGCAGATTCAACTTGAGGGCAACACCGCGATCTGCAACGGTGTCAAACGCCTGACCGGTGCCCCGGTGATGGCGACCGACCTGCGTGCATCGGCCAGCCTGGTGCTGGCAGGGCTGGTGGCCGATGGCGAAACCACCATTGATCGCATTTATCACATCGACCGCGGCTATGAGCGTATCGAAGAAAAACTGGTACAGCTCGGTGCCAATATCCGCCGTGTCCCGGCCTAGTGCTGGTTCGACCTGATAAAAACAAAATTATTGCCACGGAAATCACGAAAATAAATGCCTTACAAGAAATGTTTCTGTGTTCTTCCGTGGATTCCGTGGCTATTAAATAAAAAAACCTGGCACTCAGCTTGATTTGGATCAGCATCCGATGCTGGCTATGACGGTGCTTGTAAATTGGCGGTATCTGCCTGACACTTGAACCCCATGAATAACGCACTGACTATTGCTCTTTCCAAGGGCCGCATCTTTGAAGAGACGCTGCCGTTGCTTGCCGCCGCCGGTGTTGAGCCGATTGACGACCCAGAAACCAGCCGCAAGCTGATCCTTGATACCAATCAGGCCGACGTCAAGCTGGTGATCATCCGTGCGGCGGATGTGCCCACCTATGTCGGGTATGGTGCGGCTGATATGGGCGTTGCCGGCAAGGATGTATTGCTGGAACACGGTGGCGAGGGTCTCTACGAACCACTGGATCTGAAGATTGCACGCTGCCGCCTGATGGTGGCGGGACCGGAAGGCAGACAAAACGGTCAGGGACGTCTGCGGATTGCTACCAAGTATGTCAACAGTACGCGGCGGTATTATGCCGAGCGTCAGGAGCAGGTTGAAATTATCAAGTTGTATGGTTCCATGGAACTGGCGCCGCTGGTGGGACTTGCCGACCTGATTGTTGATGTGGTGGATACCGGCAATACCCTGAAGGCCAACGGCCTGGCGCCACTGGAACATATCGCGGACATCAGTTCACGGCTGGTGGTTAACAAAGCGTCCATGAAAATGAAGCATGCACGGATCACGGCGTTTATTGCACAGCTGAAAGCGGCAGTGGCAGCCTGATAATGACAAAGATAATGGCCACGGAATCCACGGAAAACACGAAAAATTAAAGGCCTTACAAGAAATATTTCCGTGTTCTACCGTGGCTTCCGGGGCTATTATTTTATTGAAATAATATGACTGACATTACCCGACTAAACAGCCTGGATCCGGACTTCGATAGCGGTCTTGAGCGTCTGCTCGACTGGGATCAGACTACGGATCCGGCGGTTGAGACCGTGGTGCGTGACATTATCGCGGACGTGCGTGCACGCGGTGATGCGGCACTGATTGACTACACCTCGCGCTTTGATCGCTGGACGGTCACCGCAGCGGTTGATTTCGAGTGTTCATGGGATGACTGTCAGCAGGCACTGGCCGTGATTGATGAAGTGCAGCGCGAGGCACTGGCGCAGGCCGCAACACGCGTGCGGGCCTATGCCGAGCATCAGAAGCTGGAATCCTGGTCCTATACCGAGGCGGATGGCACCCTGCTTGGACAGCAGGTTATGCCGATGGACCGGGTAGGCTTGTATGTCCCCGGTGGCAAGGCGGCTTATCCGTCATCCGTCCTGATGAATGCGGTTCCTGCAAAGGTCGCCGGGGTTAATGAGCTGATCATGGTGGTCCCCACCCCCGACGGTGAAGTGAATAACATGGTACTGGCGGCAGCCGCTATTGCCGGTGTTGACCGCGTCTTCACCATCGGTGGCGCACAGGCGGTGGCCGCGCTGGCCTATGGCACGGAAACCATCCCGGCGGTTGACAAGATTGTCGGACCGGGCAACGCCTATGTCGCGACGGCCAAGCGCATGGTATTCGGCAAGGTCGGTATCGATATGATTGCCGGGCCCTCGGAAATCCTGGTGATTTGCGATGGCCAGACGGATCCTGACTGGATTGCCGTGGATCTGTTTTCACAGGCAGAACATGATGAAGACGCCCAGTCCATCCTGGTCAGTCCGGATGGTGAGTTTCTTGAACAGGTCATGGAAAGTATCAGCCGTTTGTTGCCGGAGATGCCAAGGGCCGACATCATTCGTGATTCACTGCAGGGGCAGGGTGCGCTGATCCAGGTGCGTGATATGGATGAAGCCATCGAGATTGCCAACCGGGTGGCGCCTGAACACCTTGAATTGTCTGTAGCCGATCCGCAGTCCATGGCCATGCGCATCCGTCATGCCGGTGCCATCTTCATGGGACGTTTTACCGCCGAAGTGCTCGGCGATTATTGTGCCGGACCCAATCACGTGTTGCCAACCTCGCGTACGGCACGTTTTTCTTCACCACTGGGTGTCTATGATTTCCAGAAACGCTCCAGTCTGATTCATTGTTCAGCCGAGGGTGCCAGTACGCTGGGAAAAACAGCCGCCATACTGGCACACGGTGAAGGGCTGACGGCGCACGCCCGCTCAGCCGAAGTGCGAATAAAGAAGTAGGTGATAAAGTAAAAAATATAGCCACGGAATCCACGAAAGAATAAAAGCCTTACAAGAAATATTTCCGTGTTCTTTCGTGGATTCCGTGGCTATCCTTTAAAAGGATCAGGCACTCGGCTTCTACTGACGAAAACCATGCAGGAAAAAATCGACAAACTGGTGCGCCCGGAGATCCGGGCACTGGCCGCCTATCACGTACCGGCGGCAAACAATCTGATCAAGCTTGATGCCATGGAGAATCCGTTTTCGTGGTCGGCTGAGTTACGGACTGCCTGGCTGGAGGCCTTGCAGACGGTTGAGATTAACCGCTATCCGGACCCGGCGGCACGTGAACTGCAGGTCAGCATGCGGGCGGCAATGGCGGTGCCCGCGTCAGCCGCTGTCATCCTTGGCAACGGTTCGGATGAGTTGATCCAGATGATTATTCAGACGGTCGCGGCCCCTGGCCGGGTGGTGCTGGCGCCGGATCCTACCTTCGTCATGTATCGCCAGATTGCAACGGTTGCCAACATGGGTTTTGTGGCTGTGCCGCTGCAGGCTGATTTTTCCCTCAATGAATGTGCGATGCTGGAAGCCATTGATGAACAGCAACCAGCCGTGACCTTTTTGTCCTATCCGAACAATCCCACGGGCAATTTGTTCAATGCCGACAGCCTGCGCAAACTCTTGTCACGGGCAGAAGGGTTGGTGGTTGTCGATGAGGCCTATGCACCGTTTGCCGATGCCAGCTTCATGCCGGACATCGGGCAATACGACAACCTGCTGGTGTTGCGAACGGTTTCGAAGATGGGGCTGGCCGGGCTGCGTCTTGGTCTGCTGGCCGGCCCACCGGCCTGGCTGGAGCAAATCGACAAGACCCGTTTGCCCTATAACATCAGCGTGATAAACCAGGCCACCGGCCATTTTGCACTGGCGCATGGTGAGGTCTTTGCCGCCCAGGCGCGCGCGATCCGCACCCAGCGCGCGGCACTCATGAGTGGCTTGCAGGCTCTGAAACAGTTGACGGTGTACCCGAGTGAGGCCAACTTTATTTTGTTTCGTACGCCCCGCGGCCAGGCAACGGGCCTCTTCGAGGGGCTTAAATCAGCGGGTATCCTGATTAAAAACCTCGATGGTTCAACGGCGTCCCTGCAGGACTGTTTGCGTGTGACAGTGGGGTTGCCGGAGGAGAATGCGGCCTTTCTGACTGCGTTGCGTGAGTTGCTGCAGGCAGGCTGAAGATAAAAAAATAATGGCCACGGAATCCACGGAAGAACACGAAAGGATAAGAACCCTTCAAGACATTTTTCCGTGTTCTTCCGTGGGTTTCGTGGCCATTAAAAAAATCTGGCATGCAGTGTGTTGGCTCTGCATACGTAGTTATCAAACTAGTACTCCGGCAAGGTTGTATTGATGGATTCAGTTGGCCTGTCAGCGTTCAGGGCAAGGCACGCCTCGCAGCGAATGGCCGTAGTCCTTTGCAAGAGGCATAACGCCGCCATGGGCGCTGACAGGCCAACCCTGCGGGCGTTACTGCGGTGTTCCGCCACGGCGTTACAGCACTTGACAAGGACTACGGCCATTGCCTACGTGCTGTGCCTCGCCTGGAGGCGCCTACTTTTGGTGTTGCGAAACACCACACTAGCCTGTCCGTTGTTTTACAGCCGCTCTTTCGGGGTGACCTTGTGCGGGCGCTGCATGATTTTCACCTCCAGGTTAAACGGTACATCTTTCCGGTACCCTGTCAGCGTAATCACGCTCCCTGGCTGTTGTTCGGAAATGGTCTTCATGGCCTCGCTGGTCTCCCCGATAGTCTCCCCGTTAATGGAGACCACGATATCGCTCGGTACCAGGCCGGCCTTGCCGGCGGGCCCCTCAAGCATGACGCCGCCAATCAGCATGCCGGGCCTGTAGCTCAGGCCGTAGGTTTTGGCCAGCAGCGGTGTCATGTCCTGTGCCTCGATACCGAGCCAGCCGCGTACCACGTGACCGTTTTCGATGATCTGGGTCATTACGCCCTTGGCCAGCCTGATCGGGATAGCGAAGCCAATCCCCTGTGATCCCCCGCTGTGGCTGTAGATGGCCGAATTGATACCAATGAGTTCACCCCGGGTATTGATCAGTGCGCCGCCGGAATTGCCCGGGTTAATGGCGGCATCTGTCTGGATAAAGTCTTCGTAGGTGGTAATACCCAGATGATCGCGCCCGGTGGCGCCGATAATGCCGGATGTAACGGTCTGTCCAACACCAAACGGGTTGCCGATGGCGAGTACCACATCGCCCACACGCAGACTGCCAGAGTCGCCAATCACGATGCTGGGGAGTTTGTCGGTGTTGATATGCAGCACGGCCAGATCGGTATCCGTATCGGTACCCACGACCGTGGCTTGTGCACTGCGTCCGTCTGACAGCAATACCTGTATCTGGTCGGCGCCTTCAATGACGTGATTATTGGTTAGCACATAGCCCTGTGCACTGATCAGCACGCCGGAACCCAGGCTGGTTTGAATTTCCTTGCGTTCCCCGGCAAAACGGTCACCAAAAAATTGCAGGAAAACCGGGTCTTTCAACAGTGGGTGGACACGGTGGGTTATCAGCTTGGCGGTGTGAATATTAACCACGGCCGGTACGGCTTTTTCAACGGCATCGGCGTAGGAGACCGGTCCGTTCCAGTTGCCGGTCTCCTGTTTTTCAGTGTCCGGTGATGGAGCGGTCTTCACCTCGGTCTCACGGACTTCTATAATCTGTGTGTTACTGCGTAACAGATCGGGCTGCACCAGCAGGATATAGAGGAAGGCAGCTGCCAGCCCGGCCATGATGGTCTGCAGAATAAAGGAAAGAAATTTGCGAATTGCCGCCATGGGTGCGATACCCTGTTACCGGTTGCTTGCCTGAGTACTTTCTATATATGCACATTAACAGGACGTGATGCAATGGTAACCCTGAAAGCACTGCTTGATTATACAAATCGCCTGTTGTCCATTGACAGCTTTGCCGATTATTGCCCGAATGGTTTGCAGGTAGAAGGCAGGGCGGAAGTCACTCGACTGGTTAGCGGGGTGACGGCCAGCATGGAATTGATCGAGGCTGCCATCGATGCGCAGGCCGATGCCCTTGTGGTACACCATGGTTATTTCTGGAAGGGTGAGGATGCCTGCGTCACTGGCATGAAACGGACACGGCTACGGCGACTGCTGGGAACCGACACCAGTTTGCTGGCCTATCATTTACCGCTGGATGCACACCCGGAACTGGGTAATAACGCCCAGCTGGCACAGCTGCTCGGATTTGAACGCCAGGGATATTTTGGTCACGACGGGGGGATGTCACTGGGACAATACGGTTTATTACCTCAAGCATTGACAGGCGCAGCGCTGAGCGACCTGATCCAGAACAGTCTTGGCCGGACACCGTTGCATATTGCGGGCCGGCAGACGCAGATTCAAACCGTGGGTTGGTGTACCGGGGCGGCGCAGTCCTATATCGATGCCGCCGCTGAACAGGGGCTGGATGCCTTCATTAGCGGTGAGATCTCGGAGCAAACGGTGCATGTCGCACGTGAGCGTGGACTGCATTATTTTTCGGCAGGGCATCATGCGACCGAGCGCTATGGTGTCCAGGCGCTGGGCCAGCACCTGGCTGAGCAGTTTGGTATCAGTCACCAGTTCATCGACATCGATAATCCGGTCTGATGTGGCTGTGCAATCCACTACCTGTGGATAAAAAAACAGGGCAATCCATACGCGTATTATCTCTTTTCACCCCTTGACCTTACCGGGTTGTTAGACCATCCTATGCGGTCTTTGTGATGCGCATGAAATAAATTCAGAATATTCCTATATAGTTAAGCTGTTGCCGGGTGCTATGACGAGCGGGATATTTCGCATAACTTACTGATTTTATTACCAATCTGGAGATTGCCATATGGGTGGCGATAATACCAATACAGGCAGACGCCGTTTTCTAACGGCCGCAACATCGGTTGTTGGTGCGGTCGGTGTGGGGTTTGCACTGGTTCCTTTTGTTTCTTCCATGCAACCCAGTGCGAAGGCACGCGCAGCCGGTGCACCGGTCCGCGCTGATATTAGCAAACTGGAACCGGGGCAGATGATCCGGGTGAAATGGCGCGGCAAGCCCGTGTGGCTGGTGAGTCGTACCGAGGAAATGATCGGTTCGCTGTCGAAGCTGACCCCGAAATTGCGTGACCCGGACTCCGTTGAGCCACAGCAGCCGGAGTATGCACAAAACGAATACCGCTCCATCAGGCCTGAACTGCTGGTGACGGTCGGTATCTGTACTCACCTGGGCTGCTCGCCAACCTACCGGCCGGATGTGGCTGCGGTCGACCTTGGCGACGACTGGCTGGGTGGTTTCTTCTGCCCCTGTCATGGTTCACGATTTGACCTCGCCGGGCGGGTCTACAGTGGCGTGCCGGCACCACTGAATCTTGAGATTCCGCCTTATCGCTTCCTGAGTGACAATGAGCTGGTGATCGGTGAAGACGGGGGTGTCGCATAATGGGCGAAAAATGGAACAAGGGTTTACTGGGCTGGATCGATGCACGTTTTCCGCTCAGCAAGATGTGGTACGAGCACCTGGCAGAGTACTACGCACCCAAGAATTTTAATTTCTGGTACTACTTCGGTTCACTGGCCCTGCTGGTGCTGGTGATGCAGATTTTCACCGGTGTCTGGCTGACCATGAACTACAAGCCGGATGCAGAACTGGCCTTCAATTCCGTTGAATACATCATGCGTGATGTAAACTGGGGCTGGTTGATTCGCTATATGCATTCGACCGGTGCGTCGATGTTCTTCATCGTGGTGTATCTGCACATGTTCCGTGGCCTGATCTACGGTTCCTTCAAGAAACCCCGGGAACTGATCTGGATCTTCGGCATGATTATCTACGTGTGCCTGATGGCCGAGGCCTTCATGGGGTATCTGCTGCCCTGGGGCCAGATGTCCTACTGGGGTGCACAGGTGATTATTTCCCTGTTCGGCGCCATTCCGGGTGTCGGGGATGCACTGGCCCTGTGGATTCGCGGTGACTTTGTGATTGCAGACGCCACCCTCAACCGTTTCTTTGCCTTCCACGTCATTGCCGTACCGATCGTGCTGCTGGCGCTGGTGGTGCTGCACATTCTGGCGCTGCATGAAGTCGGTTCCAACAACCCGGATGGTGTCGATATCAAGAAGCACAAGGATGAAAACGGCATACCACTCGATGGTATTCCGTTCCATCCGTACTACTCGGTGAAGGATATCGTCGGTGTTGCCGTGTTCCTGATTATCTTTTCTCTTATCGTGTTCTTTGCGCCCGAGATGGGTGGCTGGTTCCTGGAACGGGATAATTTTATTCCGGCAGACCCGTTGAAGACGCCGGAGCATATTGTGCCATTATGGTATTTCACCCCGTTCTACGCCATCTTGCGTGCGGTCCCTGACAAGTTCCTGGGCGTGGTTGCCATGGGTGGTGCCATCTTCGTGATGTTTCTGCTGCCCTGGCTGGATCGCAGTCCGGTGAGATCAATCCGCTACCGTGGCGGGATCTACAAGCTCGCGGTCGGCGTGTTTGTTATCAGTTTTATTGCACTGGGATACCTTGGAACACAGCCGGCAACCGAGGTCATGACCTGGTTTGCACGGGTTTTCAGTCTGTTGTACTTCGGCTTCTTTGCCTCGCTGCTGATTATTCCCAGGTTTGAAAAGACCAAGCCGGTACCGGACAGGGTGACGTCATGAAAAAGTATCTAGTCATTGTTTTACTGGCACTGGCGCCTGCCTGGGTATTGGCTGCAGGGGGGCACGGGGTAACGCTTGAGAAGGCGAATATTGACCCAACCAACAAGCAGTCCTTGCAGCGTGGCGCACGTATCTTTGTTAACTACTGCCTGAGCTGTCACTCGGCAGCGCTGATGCGTTACGAGCGAATCGGCAATGACCTTGGTGTTGACGAGAAACTGGTCAGTCAAAACCTGATGTTTACCGGCGGCAAGGTCGGTGAGCTGATGACGGTTGCCACTGCGGCTGATGATGCCAAGGCATGGTTCGGCACGGTGCCACCGGACCTGACCGTAATCGCCCGTGCGCGTGGCGTAGACTGGTTGTACTCCTACATGCGCGCTTTTTATCGGGACGATTCACGTCATATCGGTACCAATAACCTGGTATTCCCGGATGTCGGCATGCCGAATGTGCTGTGGGAATTGCAGGGTATACAGGAGCCTGTTATTACCACGGTAAAGGACCATGACGGTACTGAGCATAAAGTTGTGGAACTGGAACTGGTAGAACCCGGTTTACAGACTCCCAAGGAATTTGACCGGACCGTTCGTGATCTGGTGAACTTTCTCGACTACATGGGTGAGCCGGCAAAATATGAACGCCGTCACTTGGGCACCAAGGTGATTCTTTTTCTGCTGGTGTTCCTGGTGCTGGCGATCCTGCTGAAGAAAGAATTCTGGAAAGATATTCATTAAAAAATCCCGGCTGCCTGGTAATCGGGCATGTTAACTTTGAGGAATGCCTGATATGGCCCTGGTAGCCAACCGACGCTCTGTTATGAATCTGTTTTCTTCGACGACTTGTCCGCAAAGCCACCGTGTGCGCATGGTGCTGGCAGAGAAGGGTATAACGGTAGAGATAATCGATGTTGACGCCAGCCAGAAGCCGGAGGATTTGATTGACCTGAATCCTTACAATACGGTGCCAACGCTGGTTGATCGTGAACTGGTACTTTATGATCCGCACACTATTGTGGAATATCTTGATGAGCGATTTCCACATCCACCGCTGATGCCGGTTGACCCGGTCTCGCGTGCACGCTCGCGGCTGGCACTTTACCGCATCGAGCAGGACTGGTATGAACTGGTGCCGGCGCTTGAGTCCAAGGGCGAGAAAACCTCCAGCAAGGCCCGCAAGCAGCTGCGTGACAGCCTCACGTCAAGTGCCGAGGTGTTTGCTGCCAAGCCGTATTTCCTCAGCGATGACTTCTCGCTGGTTGATGCCAGCATCGTTCCCATACTGTGGCGTTTGATGCGCTACCGTATCGAACTGCCGCGTCAGGCCAAGCCGGTACTCGACTATGCAGAACGCATGTTCGAGAGGGAAACATTCCAGGCCAGCCTGTCAGAGGCTGAACGTGAGATGCGAGAATAATATCTTTATGGCCTTTTATATTAAATAGCCACGAAACCCACGGAAGAACACGAAAGAATAAAAGTCCACAAGAAATATTTCCGTGGACTCCGTGGCAAAAATTGTTTTCTTTGTCAGGTTGAACCAGTTCTAGTATCTTCCTAAGTATGACACACAGTCGTCCCTATCTTGTTCGTGCGATCCATGAGTGGATCCTGGATAACGAAATGACACCACACCTGCTGGTGGACATTGAGGGTGAGGGTGTGGAAGTACCTGCACAGCAGGGCCAGAATGGAAAAATTGTTCTGAATATAAGCCCGCAGGCTGTTGAAGGACTGATGCTGGGTAATGATGCAATCGGGTTTCGCGCCCGTTTCGGTGGTATCTCAACCGATGTCTATGTGCCGGTTGATGCCGTACTGGCCATCTATGCCAAGGAAAACGGCCGCGGTATGGTCTTCAATGAAGATGGAGACAAGCCGGCGCCGGACGATTCCGGATCCAGGCCGGGTAAACGTCCTGAGTTGAAGATCGTTAAGTAAGCTGAAAAGCTTTGCTGTCACTTTGATCTTCGCAATGACGGGGCTTTACGCCGACTCGTTCTGCCGCACACATTCCAGCCTTAACTGCTTTGGTAAGACACCGTTATCTGTCAGGTAAGCCTCGGCGGGTTCAAGTAACGGTGCCGGCATGCAGGCATAAAAATCCAGCTCTGTGGCATCATCCAGGTCCGCGATGATTCTCGGTAACAGGGACTCGATGCTGTCTTCATCCGTGGCCTTCAGCGCCGTATAGCTAAAATTGTCCAGCGCATCATCCCAGGAGCGACACAGGTTACCGCGGTAGTGGCTGTTACCTGGTGTGGTAATCCAGTAGAGGTGAATGTTCTCGGCGGTATCCAGGGCCATGGCGTGCTCGATCAGACTCTTGACGGGTCCAAAGCCTGCGTTAACGGCGATGAATACCAGTGATCGCGGCGAGTTTTCGTTGAGGGTGAAGTTGCCCTGTGGCCCTTCGATACAAAGCTTGCTATTTGGCTTCTGGTCTTGCAGCGTCGCAATTAACGGATTGCCGGCAACGACAGGAATATGAAATTCCAGGTTCATGTCGTCACAGGGGCAGCTGGCAATGGCGCAGTTCTGCGCGGGCAACTCATCCAGCTGCAGGGAAAGGTACTGCCCGGCAAGAAAACGCAGCCGTTTGGTGCGCGGTGTCCTGGCATGCAGTACCAGTACCCGGTCGTCAGGCTGTTCAAGTTTTCTCACCCGGACCTCGATTTCCTGCTGCGGGATATCATAGGCACCGAGTGCCTCTTCGGCTTCCAGCACGACGTCGGTGACAGCCGTGTTGCAGCAGGCAAGGATATAACCCAGACCTTGCTCGGTTTCCGACAGTGTGAAGTCATGTGGAGCGATCTTTTTGACCTGGCCGGAGACAACCTTGCACTTGCACTTGCCGCAGTTACCGTTACTGCATCCATAGTCGAGTGCCAAGCCGCTGCGCAGCCCCCCTTCCAGAATGGAATCGGAGCCTTCTATAAGAAATTCATGCCCGCTGGGCAGGATGCGAACCTGGGCAGCCATCACGCGTAAAAAGGCCTCTTTGGCAATGATCTCGGTCTCATCATCTGGCGCTGTGCCGGATTCCAGTGCCTGATTGAACCATCGCTGTAGTTTACTCAATGCAGAGTCCTGCGTCTGTTCCGTGTCCCGGGCGAGTTCCTCGATCTTCTGTTTCAGTCCCGTAATCAGTTCGTCATTGCGTCGGGCTTCCTGCCGGGCCTGTGCAAGCTCCTGACCCAGTACGAGGATGCGTGCTGCCAGGGTGTTGCTGTCAGGTATGTCCTCATCGGGCCGTATGATTTTGTTAACCGCCTGTTCCATAATATGCTCGACGCGTTTGAGCATGGTGGTGTCTTCAACCTCGGTATGCGGATAGGCGTGCAACAGGTCGGATAACAGCAGTTCCCCTTCGAAGGTCCGTAGTTCACCCTGTTGTATTTTGGTCTGCAATGCACCCCGTTTAACACCGACCAGGCGTGCGGCTCTTGAAAGTGTGATCACGCGCGGCATACTTCTCCCCTTGAAGTCACTGTCTCTGTTGTGGTCATTTTAACATAGCTCATTTGTGCAAGGCCGTCGCGCTATAATGTTTTCCCATGATTGAAGTTATCTGTGCTGATATAACAACACTGGAGGTAGACGCCATTGTCAATGCGGCCAATACCAGCCTGCTGGGCGGCGGTGGTGTGGATGGCGCCATTCATGCGGCTGCCGGTCCGGTGTTGCTGGATTATTGTCGCACCCTGGATGGGTGTCGCACCGGTGAAGCAAAGCTTAGCCCGGGCTTTGATCTGCCGGCACGCCGCATCATTCATACCGTCGGGCCCGTGTGGAAGGGCGGGGACCACTATGAACAGCCTTTGCTAAGGGCGTGTTATCAAAACTGTTTTGCAGTGGCCCTGCGGAACGACGTCCGTTCGATTGCGTTTCCAGCCATCAGTACCGGTGTGTACGGTTATCCCAAACGTCAGGCAACCGAAATTGCGGTGGCTGTCATGCGGGAGTATGAAGACCGGTTCGAACGAATTATTGCCTGTTGCTTCAGTGAGGAGGATGCGGCGTTATATCGAACGGTATTGCAGAAAATTTAAACATTTTTTCGCGCATGCGCGATTGTTTTCAGGGCGTTGTTGCTTCTGTATGAACTTCCTCAGGCAAAAACAACAACGGATCTACACGTGCATCGTTCAGACTGACTCCCCAGTGTAAATGCGGGCCGGTGACACGGCCGGTCATGCCGACTTCACCCAGAATCTCGCCGCTATCGACCGTTTGGCCGGGCGTGACGTCAATTTTACTCATATGACAGTACATAGTGACCAGTCCCTGGCCATGGTCGAGCAGCACGGTGTTGCCATTAAAAAAGAAATCGCCGGTGTCGAGCACTGTACCGGGTGCCGGGGCCTGAATCCGGGCACCTTCCGGGGCAGCAATGTCCAGTCCACTGTGTGGATTACGTGCCTGCTCATTAAAAAAGCGCCGCAGTCCAAACGGGCTGCTGGTGGGGCCTGCGACCGGTTTCTGAAAGGCGACGACGACATCATCCTGCTCAGACCAGTGGCGTAATGCTGCTTTGATCTGCTTTGATTCGCGCGTGATGCGCTCCATGTCCCGCTTTTCCGGGTTCACCTTGCGCTTGTCCTTGATGGTGATGTGCTGCTCTTCATAGGCCTTGTCTTCAACCTGGAAGCCAATGCTCTGGGCCTGGCCCTGCTGATTGTTAATCTTGAGGTAATGCCTGCCGGATTTAGTGGCCAGTGGCAGCCCGATAACAGCAATGTAACTGTCGTCATTCCGGGTGATCAGGACCTTGCGGTCACGGTAACGTGCCGTGGCGGGGTCGGCGTCAGCCGGCAGGGTAATCACGGCAATGCCACCGGGCACCGGGGTGCTGTCGAGGGTCAGTGCGTGGCTGGTGATGGTGAACAGGACAAGATTGAAAAAAATGATCAGACGTAACATGAATGCATCTCCTACTTTTTGATTTTATCAACAGTACACAATAACTGTCCTTCTGCAAGGCGTGCCGTCACCTGTTCCCCGGGCTTTACAGTGGCCGCCTTGTGTACAACATGGCTATCGGCCTGCCGCGTCACAATGGCGTAGCCCCGGTCCAGTGTGGCGAGCGGGCTGATGGTATCCAGCGACTTGCAGGCCACGGCCAGCTGGCGCTGCCGGGTCTGCAGCAGGGTATTGATGACGCTTCGCAGGCGCTGCGACAGTGCCTGCAGCTGCAGTTCGTTGCGGGTGATTCGATGGCGCGGGGCGGCCTGTTTCAGGGCTGCGACTGCCGCATTAAGAGAAGACTGCAGGTTGTTGAAACGAGATCGTATTATCAGCCGTGTCCGCTGCTCCAGCTCGTCGAGGTGTTGTGCCTGTTGGCGCAGGTACTGGCCAGGATGACGAAACAGCAGTCGCTGGGTCAACCAGTTTGATCGCTGCCGGGCGTCACTCAGCTGCTGTTGTATATGCCGCGTGCTGCGAAGCTGTAAGGTGCGGAGCTGTGCCAGCCACTCGGACTGGTTCGGGCTCACCAGTTCGGCCGCGGCGGACGGTGTCGGTGCGCGCTGGTCGGCCACAAAGTCGGCGATGGTGAAGTCCACCTCATGACCGATGGCGCTGACCACCGGCAGGCCGCAGTCGTGCAGGGCGCGTGCCACGGTCTCCTCGTTGAAGGCCCACAGATCTTCCATCGAACCGCCACCTCGAGTAAGGATGAGTACGTCACATTCCCTGCGTCTGGATGCGGTAGCGATCATGGTGGCGATTTCCTTGCCGGCATCCTTTCCCTGTACCGGTACCGGGTAGATTAACACCGGGATCGCCGGAAAACGGCGTTTCAATACACTGAGTACGTCTCGGATGGCAGCGCCGCTGGGTGAGGTAATCACACCGATGCGCGTTGGCAGGTCCGGTAAAGGCCGCTTGTCCGCGGCTGCAAACAGGCCTTCCTTCTCCAGTTTCAGTTTCAGGGCATCAAAGGCTTGTTGCAGTACACCGTCGCCGGCTTCCTGCATGGTCTCGGCAATCAGCTGGTAGTCACCGCGTGGTTCGTACAGACTGACCTTGGCGCGCACCAGCACTTGCATGCCTTCCTCGGGTTTGAAGCGCAGCAGCTGATTGCGGCTGCGGAACATGGCCCCGCGAATTTGTGCCTTGCTGTCCTTAAGGGTGAAATACAGGTGGCCGGAGGAGGGCCGGGCGATATTGGACAGTTCACCTTCCAGCCAGACGCGGGCCAGCCCCTGTTCCAGCAGTTTTCGTGCGGTTTGATTCAGCCGGGTGACGGTGAAGACGTCCCGATCCGGCGGCAACAGGGCGATATCCGGCGTGAAATCTGGCATGGGATGCTAGTCTACACGGATTCTGTGGGAATCGGTTTACCACGCTAGCGTCAGTCCCTATAATTGGCGGCCATTCTCAACCGGTGGAACCCGAAAAATATGCGAATTTCGCAGGAAGCCCTTACCTTTGATGATGTCCTGCTGTTGCCGGCACACTCCACCGTCCTGCCGCGTGATGTCGGCCTGGTCAGCCGGCTGACTCGCGATATCGAACTGAAAATTCCCCTGTTATCCGCCGCCATGGACACGGTTACCGAGTCACGGCTGGCCATTACCCTGGCCCAGGAGGGCGGGGTCGGCATCATCCACAAGAACCTGACGCCGGAACAGCAGGCGGCTGAAGTTCAGCGGGTGAAGAAATTTGAAAGCGGCGTCATCAAGGACCCGATCACGGTTGCACCGACAGCCAGCATCCGCGAGGTCATCGAGTTGACACAGGCCAATAACATTTCCGGTGTTCCGGTACTGGATGGCGAGGATCTGGTGGGCATCGTCACCAGCCGTGACCGGCGTTTTGAAACCAATCAGGACCTGCCAGTGAGCAGTGTCATGACCCCGAAAGACCGGCTGGTCACGGTTTCGGAGGGTGTCGGCAAGGACGAAGTGATCGCGCTGCTGCATAAACACCGGATTGAACGTGTACTGGTGGTCAATGGTGGTTTCAAACTGTGCGGCATGATCACGGTCAAGGATATCCAGAAATCGACAGATTTCCCGAATGCCTGCAAGGATGAACAAGGGCAGCTGCGTGTCGGAGCAGCTGTCGGTACCGGGGGTGGTACCGAGCAACGGGTCGAGGCACTGGTACAGGCAGGCGTCGATGTCCTGATCGTCGATACGGCACACGGCCATTCGCAGGGTGTGATTGACCGGGTGCGCTGGGTAAAGCAACACTATCCCGATGTCCAGGTGATTGGCGGCAATATTGCCACGGCCGCGGCCGCCCGGGCACTGGTTGATGCCGGTGCCGATGCAGTGAAGGTGGGTATTGGACCCGGTTCCATTTGTACGACCCGAATTGTTGCCGGTATTGGTGTGCCGCAGATTACAGCCGTTGCCAATGTCGCAGCCGAATTGCACAAGGACGGCATCCCGCTGATTGCCGATGGTGGTATCCGCTATTCCGGAGACCTCGCCAAGGCAGTGGCGGCGGGTGCTCACTCAGTCATGATCGGCAGTATGCTCGCGGGTACCGAAGAGGCGCCAGGTGAGGTTGAACTCTATAAAGGACGCTCCTACAAGGCCTACCGCGGTATGGGTTCACTGGGTGCCATGAAAGAAGGTTCCAGTGACCGCTACTTCCAGGAGGGCGGGGAGGCGGACAAGCTGGTTCCTGAAGGTATCGAGGGCCGTGTCCCGTACAAGGGCTCGATGATCGCCATTCTGCACCAGTTGATGGGCGGGCTGCGGTCCAGCATGGGTTATACCGGCTGTGCCAGTATTGAAGAAATGCGCACCAAGCCGGAATTTATTCGTGTCACCAACGCCGGCATGAAAGAAAGCCATGTACACGATGTTTCGATTACCAAGGAAGCACCGAACTACCGCGTGTGATTTCCACCTCCAACGACATCCATGCCCACCGGCTCCTGATCCTGGATTTCGGTTCCCAGTACACGCAACTCATTGCGCGCCGCGTTCGTGAGCTTGGTGTGTACTGTGAAATTTACCCCTATGACACGGATGCGGCCGACATCAGTGCCTTTAGTCCCATGGGCGTTATTCTTTCCGGTGGTCCGGAGACGGTGACGGGTGATGATGCCCCGCGGGTACCACAGCTGGTGTTTGACATGGGTGTGCCGCTGCTTGGCATCTGTTACGGCATGCAGACCATGGCAGCACAACTGGGCGGCCGCGTTGAAACTTCAGGTCACCATGAATACGGTTATGCGCAGGTGCGTGCACGTGGTCATTCGCGCCTGCTGAGCAATATCGAGGATCACACCACGCCGGAAGGTTATGGCCTGCTCGATGTGTGGATGAGTCACGGTGACCGGGTGATCGATTTACCGCCGGGCTTCAAGGTCAGCGCCAGTACCGACAGTGCACCGATCGCTGCGATGGCAGATGACGAGCGTGCCTGGTACGGCATCCAGTTTCATCCGGAAGTGACCCATACCCGCCAGGGTGAACGTATCCTGCGGCGTTTCGTAATTGACCTGTGCGGCTGTGACGCCCTGTGGACAGCCGATCACATTGTCGAAAGCAGTATTCGTGATATCCAGACACAGGTCGGGGACAGCAAGGTACTGCTGGGCCTGTCCGGTGGCGTCGATTCCTCGGTGGTTGCCGCGCTGTTGCACAAGGCCATCGGTGATCAGCTGGTGTGTGTCTTCGTTGATAACGGCCTGTTGCGTTACAACGAAGGCGACCAGGTGATGGCGACCTTTGCCGAGCACATGGGCGTGCGTGTCATCCGGGTCGATGCAGAGGAGCGGTTTCTGCAGGCGCTCAAGGGTGTTGCCGAGCCGGAACAGAAACGCAAGATTATCGGCAACCTGTTTATCGAGGTATTCGAAGAGGAATCCGACAAGCTCAGCAGTGAAGTTCAGTGGCTGGCGCAGGGTACCATCTACCCGGATGTGATCGAATCTGCCGGTGCGAAAACCGGCAAGGCGCACTTGATCAAGTCACACCATAATGTCGGTGGTCTGCCCGAAGACATGCGTTTGCAGTTATGCGAACCGCTGCGGGAACTGTTCAAGGATGAAGTTCGCAAGCTGGGCGTAGAACTCGGTTTGCCCTATGACATGGTGTATCGCCACCCGTTTCCGGGGCCTGGTCTCGGTGTGAGGATACTCGGCGAGGTCAAGCAGGAATACGCGGATACCCTGCGGCTCGCAGACCATATCTTTATTGAAGAACTGCACAACCATAATCTCTATGACACGGTGAGCCAGGCCTTTACCGTCTTTCTGCCGGTGAAGTCGGTCGGCGTGACCGGTGACGGCCGGCGTTATTCGCATGTAGTGGCATTGCGTGCCGTCGAAACCATTGATTTTATGACCGCCCGCTGGGCACACCTTCCCTACGAATTCCTGGACCTGGTGTCGCGGCGTATTATCAACGAGGTGCCCGATATCTCCCGGGTCGCCTACGATATTTCCGGCAAGCCACCCGCGACGATTGAGTGGGAGTAAGAATAATTCGTAACACATTGAAATATAATAATAAAAAAATCCAAATTGATAATATAATCTGCATCATCAATGGTATTTTTTATGGTATTTATTGCGTGTAGAAAGGCAGAAAAATTCGATACCATGAGAGGAAAATTGATGCTGGCATGGTATCAGAGCGCTTGAACTGCGTGTGCTCTGGAGCAATCCGGAAACCTGCTATACCAGTACAGCTTCAAATTGCTTTGCCTTGTCCGTGCTGGCTGATTCACCTGAGAATAAGATGGTATAGCCCATCGTCTTGTAGCTTTTTTCGCGCTTATTGAACATGCGTTGGAGCATGGGAAGACCGCAGTCAACGTAGTCGTGAATCGTTACCTGCGTTTTACCGTCTGATTCCCGATGAATCCTCCCTGCATATTGCGCCAACGAACCTTTCCAGGCGATGGGCATGGCAAGAAACAGTGTATCCAGCCTGGGCAGGTCAAAACCCTCTCCCACATACTTTCCAGTGGCGACCACAGCTTGCGCCGACTGTAAATGCTCGTCAACGCGCTTGCGTTCAGCGGCTCTCATTGCACCTTTCAATATGACGGAGTCAATACCGCTTTCATTGAGAAGGTTGTTAATCATTCCCGCGTGTTCGCGTCTTTCAGTGAGGACGATTGGATGCTTGGCTTCGCGAACATTGTCGATCACATCGGACACAATCCGCTGTGTACGATTTTCGTTTTCCATTATCCATCGGTATGCATCTGTAATTTTGGGGCGCTCTTCGGACAGAGTAAGATGCAGTGGTGGCGTATCTCCCAGGGCGGCCGGGTATCAGTAACGTCCTGCTCTGAAATCAGGCTTGCGTTGGGGGAAATCTGCGAAAGAAGCTTATTTAGCTCCTGCCTGGAAAGTCTCTTTATCTGTGAGAGGTACTGCCATTGATCTTCAATGACATT
>Ga0316194_10000348_pt1 | contig 28633 bp, 37 predicted proteins | sample CroRivsedime1_MG_FD_204936 | JGI IMG/M metagenome (GOLD analysis project Ga0316194, IMG submission 204936) | Coastal sediment microbial communities from Maine, United States - Cross River sediment 1 | ecosystem: Environmental > Aquatic > Marine > Coastal > Sediment | place: USA: Maine...
CGCAAGGCCGTGGAATCGGCGCAGCGTTTCGGCGCCAAGGGGATCCGGGTGAGGGTCGCAGGTCGTCTCGGCGGAAACGAGATTGCCCGCTCCGAATGGTACCTGGAGGGCAGGGTGCCCCTGCATACCCTTCGCGCAGACGTCGACTACGGTTTTGCCGAGTCGCGGACCACCTATGGCGTGATCGGCGTCAAGGTCTGGATTTACTCGGGAGAGTCGAGAGGATTCGGCGCTGCCCAGGATGCGCGGCGCTAGACGGACCGATAGAGGAGTGAGAGGGCCGAAGTCATGTTGATGCCCAAGAAAGTCAAGTTCCGGAAGCAGCAGCGCGGAAAACGCCGGGGCAAGGCCCAGGTCGGATCCACGGTGAGCTTCGGGGACTACGCCCTCAAGAGTCTCGAGGCGGGCTGGATCACGGCGAGGCAGATCGAGGCCAGCCGTGTGGCCATGACCCGGTTCGTCAAGCGCGGCGGGAAGATCTGGATCCGGCTGTTTCCGGACAAGCCGATCACCAAGAAGCCTGCCGAGACCCGGATGGGGAAGGGCAAGGGCGCGCCGGAGGCGTGGGTCGCGGTGGTCAAGCCGGGACGCATCCTGTTCGAGATGGAAGGCGTGGAAGAGTCGGTGGCCCGGGAAGCCATGAGGCTGGCCTCTCACAAGCTACCTCTTCGAACTCGATTTGTCGTCCGGCTCGATTGAGCCAGGGAGCGAGCGGTCATGGCAGTGAAACTCGACAAGCTCCGCGGCATGAGCCCGGAGGAACTGTCTCGGGAAGAGACCGAGATCCGCGCCCAGGTCTGGAAGCTGCGTCTGCAGCTTTCCACGGGGCAACTGGACAACCCGCAAAAAGTCCGGGAGGCCCGTCGAGACCTTGCCCGGGTCCTGACCGTGCGCCGGGAGCGGCAGATGGCGACAGCAGGAGGAGCCAAGCGATGACGGAGGCCAAGGCTGGCGAGACCCGCGGCAACCGGACCACCAGGGTCGGGAAGGTGGTCTCGGACAAGATGGACCGGTCGGTAGTGGTTCGAGTCGACCGGACCGTCAAGGACAAGCGATACAAGCGGTACGTGCGCCGCAAGGCTCAGTTCATGGCGCACGACGAAAACAACGTCTGCAAGGTCGGCGACACGGTCGAGATCGTCGAGTCCCGGCCCCTGTCGTCCAGGAAACGCTGGCGCGTGCGCCGGGTGGTTCGTGCGGCAGTCGCGGCGGGTGACAGCCGCGTCAAGACGACCTAGGAGTCCCTGCAATGATCCAGATGATGACGGTTCTGGCGGTCGCCGATAACTCCGGCGCCAAGAGAATCTCGTGCATCGGCCTCGTGGGAGGATCGAAGGGAAAATACGCCGCGGTCGGTGACATCATCACCGCATCCGTCAAAGAGGCTGCGCCCGACGGCAACGTCAAGAAGGGGCAGGTCGTCAAGGCCGTGGTGGTCCGCACGGCCAAGACTCAGCGCCGGCGCGACGGATCGTATATCCGCTTCGACGAAAACGCGGCCGTGCTGATCAACGCCGACAAGGAGCCCATCGGGACCCGTGTATTCGGTCCGGTGGCGCGCGAGCTGCGGGACCGAAAGTTCATGAAGATCGTATCGCTGGCGCCCGAGGTACTGTGAGGCCGCGGGCGGGCCGGGAAGAATAGCCATGCCGAAGGTACACGTCAGGAAAAACGACACGGTTCAGGTGATCTCGGGGAAGGACCGCGGCAAGCGTGGGCGCGTGCTGCGCGTCATGCCGAAGGATTCCCGGGCCTTGGTGGAAGGCGTGAACATGGTCAAGCGCCACACCAAGCCGATCCCGCAGCGGAATATCAAAGGTGGCGTCGTCGAGAAGGAAGGTGCGATTCACATCTCCAACCTGATGGTTGTGGATCCCGATACCGACAAGCCGACCCGGGTGGGGAGGAAGGTGTTGGAGGATGGGAAGCGGGTGAGGGTTGCTAAGCGTAGCGGCGCCGTCTTAGACAAATAGGCGCGGCCGATTAAGCTGCCGAGCCTGACGGCTCGCAGCTTATCGCCCTTGAGGTTCAGGCGAGCGCACAGGTTTGGGAGATCGGGTGGGGCTGAGATACGAGAAGAAACGCGGGTCCTGTCTTGGGGAACCGGGGCAGTAACGCGGAGGTCGTGATGGTTCGGTTGAGGGAAAAATACAAAGACGACGTCGTGCCGGCGATGATCGAGAAGTTCGGCTACGGGTCGGTCATGGCGGTTCCGCGGGTCACCAAGGTGATCGTGAACATGGGACTCGGCGAGGCGATCACGGAACCCAAGATTCTGGATCATGCCTCGGAAGAGATTGCGTCGATCACGGCACAGCGGCCGTCGATTACCCGGGCCCGGAAGTCGATCTCGAACTTCAAGCTTCGGGAGGGGATGGCGATCGGATGCCGCGTGACGCTCCGGGGAACTCGGATGTACGAGTTCCTGGATCGCATGATCAATCTCGCCCTGCCGCGGGTTCGGGATTTCCGGGGTGTTTCCGCCAAGGCCTTCGACGGTCGCGGGAACTACACGTTGGGTATCAAGGATCAGCTGGTCTTTCCTGAGATCAACCTGTCCAAGGTCCAGAAGGTCAAGGGCATGAACGTCTGCATCGTCACGACGGCGCGCACCGACGAGGAGGGGCGGGAGCTCCTTCGCGGTCTCGGGATGCCGTTCCGACAGAACTGAGGATCGAGATGGCGACCAAGGCATGGATAGCCAAGACGAGAAAAACCCCGAAGTTCGCCGTGCGGAAGCACAGCCGCTGCCAGCGTTGCGGCAGGGCCCGAGGCTTCTTGCGGAAGTTCAAGTTGTGCAGGATCTGTTTCCGGAACCTGGCGCTGGAAGGCGCTCTTCCCGGCGTTACGAAGTCGAGTTGGTGACGAGAGAGACGGGCCGCGCGAAGGCGCTCCGTCGGAGGCGAGTGCGATGTCGATGACCGATCCCATTGCCGATCTGTTGACCCGGATCCGGAACGGACTCCGGGCGAAACATGTCACGGTCGACGTTCCGGCGTCGAAGCTCAAGGTGGCGATCGTGCAGATCCTCGTGGCCGAAGGGTACGTCGAGGGCTCCGAGACGTTCGAGGAAGGCCCGCAAAAGATGATTCGCATCCGCCTGAAGTACGCCAGCTCAGGCGCGCGCGTGGTCACCGGGCTCGAGCGGGTGAGCCGACCGGGGCTGCGGGTCTACTGCGGCAAAGACGAGATTCCGAAGGTGCTCGGTGGGCTCGGGATCAACATCCTGTCGACGCCCAGGGGCATCCTCACCGGTTCCGCCAGTCGAAAGGCCGGCGTCGGTGGGGAAATTCTTTGCAACATCTGGTGAGTTTGGAGAGCTAGCGTCATGTCCCGAATCGGAAAGCTACCCATCCCGCTCCCCAAGGGCGTCGAGGTGGAGATCGGCAAGGGACAGGTCTCGGTGAAGGGGCCCAAGGGGTCCCTGGAAGAGCGGATCCCGGGTGGGATCACGGCCAAGCTCGAGGACGGGCAGTTGGTGGTAAACCGCCGCAACGACAGCAAGCAGCAGCGGGCCTTCCACGGGCTCGTTCGTGCATTGCTGGCCAATGCCGTCAAGGGCGTCACCGAAGGCTTCAGCAAGAACCTCGAGATCCACGGGGTCGGCTATCGCGCCGAGTCCAAGGGCCAGAGCGTGATCTTCACCCTCGGCTACACGCACACGATCGACTTCTCGGTCCCCGAGGGCATCGAGATCGCCGTCGATCGCAATACGCGGATCAAGGTCAGCGGTATCAGCCGACAGCAGGTTGGCCAGGTCGCGGCCGAGATCCGGGCCCTGCGTCCTCCGGACGTCTACAAGTTGAAGGGCGTTCGCTACGCGGACGAGCAGCTTCGCAAGAAGGCCGGCAAGACCGGCGCGGCCTAGAGGAGCCGGAAATGCAGCGTGCCATCGATCGCAGTGCCATCCGTCGCCGGATCCGTTACCGGGTTCGGAAGAAGGTCGTGGGGACCGCGGAACGACCGCGCATCGCGGTGTTTCGCAGCTCGAAGCACATTTACGCTCAGGTGATCGACGACGGTGCCGGGCGCACGCTCGCGCAGGCGTCCACGGCAGACAAAGAGATCCGCGGCAAGATTTCGGGCGGTGGGAACATCGCTGCCGCCACGGCGGTGGGCGAGACCATTGCCGAGCGGTTGAAGTCTTCCGGCATCGAGAGTGTGGTCTTCGACCGCGGCGGCTATCTCTACCACGGCCGCGTCAAGGCATTGGCCGACGGTATCCGGTCTGCGGGAGTGAGAATCTAGTCAGGGGCCGGTACCGACCGGCTTTGGAGGAGTCGTGGCGCAACGGGATCAACAGCCCATCGGGGAGCTCAAGGATCGGGTCGTTCACATCAACCGCGTGACCAAGGTTGTCAAGGGCGGCAAGAACTTCTCGTTCTCGGCCCTCATCGTCGTGGGCGACGGCAACGGCTGGGTGGGCTTCGCGGCCGGCAAGGCCCGCGAGGTGCCTTCGGCCATCGCCAAGGGCGTCGAGCAGGCCAAGCGAAACCTGGTCTACATCCCGCTCCAGGGCACGTCGATCCCCCACGCGATCGTGGGAAGGTTCGGCGCGGGATCGGTGATGCTCAAGCCCGCCTCGCAAGGCACCGGTGTGATCGCGGGAGGACCCGTGCGAGCGGTCCTCGAGGCCGCCGGCGTGCAGGACATCCTTACCAAGTCGATCGGAACGAAGAACCCCTACAACGTCTTGCGAGCCACCATGGAAGGGCTCAAGTCGCTTCGAAACGCCGAAGAGGTTGCCGGCCTGCGCGGCAAGACCACCGACGAGATTTACGAGGAGATCGCCCGATGACCGCCGAGGAGCCACGCGAGGGGAAGACCCTCGAGGTCCGACAGATCAAGAGCGGAATCGGATACAACGTCCGGCAGAAGGCGACCCTGCGCGCGCTCGGCCTCGCCAAGATGGGCCGGGTGCGGGTGCTTCCCGACAATCGCCAGGTCCGGGGGATGCTCGGCAAGATCCCTCATCTGGTAGAGGTCAAGGAAGGGCCGGGAGAGAAGAAATGAACCTGCACGACACGAAGCCGGCGGCGGGCTCGAGAAGGCCGAGAAAGCGCGTCGGCCGGGGCCCCGGCTCGGGCCACGGGAAGACCTCTACCCGCGGAGAGAAGGGGCAGAAGTCCAGGAGCGGATACTCGTCCAAGCGAGGCTTCGAGGGCGGGCAGATGCCCTTGCACCGACGCCTTCCCAAGCGCGGCTTCACGAATATATTCCGGGTCGAGTACCGCACGGTGAACGTCGATCGACTGAACGTGTTCGAGAAAGAGAGCGTCGTTACGCCCGAAGAGTTCGAGAAGGCGGGCCTCCTCAGAAAGGGAAAGGCGCCGATCAAGATCCTCGGCAACGGCGAGGTCAAGGTGGCCCTGACCGTCAAGGCGCACAAGTTCTCGGCGGCGGCCGTAAAGAAAATCGAGGCCGCCGGAGGCAAGGTCGAGCCCATCTCGGGCTAGGCAGGAAGCGAGACAGCGACTGTCATGATCCAAAGCTTCAAAAACATCTGGAGCATCCCGGACCTGCGGCGGAGGATCCTCTTCACCTTCGGCATGCTCGCCGTCTACCGAATCGGGAGTCACATCCCGACCCCGGGCATCGACAGCGCGGCCCTGTTGAGGTTGTTCGAGTCTCAAGCCGGGTCGATCTTTGCGTTCGTCGACCTGTTTTCCGGGGGCAACTTCAGCCGATTCACGATCTTCGCCCTCGGCATCATGCCGTACATCACGGCGTCGATCATCCTTCAATTGCTCACCGTCGTGTGGCCGTATCTCGAGAAGCTCAGCAAGGAAGGCGAGGTCGGCCGCAAGAAGATCACGCAGTACACGCGCTACGGCACGGTCGGTCTCTCCCTGGTGCAGTCCTACGGGATGGCCATGTACCTGCAGTCGGCGAACGCCGCGGGTCAGGGCCAGATCGTGCTCAACCCCGGCTTCGGCTTCCAGCTCATGACGGTCCTGACCCTCACCACGGGAACCGCGTTCATCATGTGGCTCGGCGAGCAGATCTCCGAGCGCGGCATCGGCAACGGGATCTCGCTGATCATCTACGCCGGGATCGTGGTCGGATTCCCTGGCGCCGTGGTTGGCACCATCCAGGACCTCAAGACCGGCTCTCTCGGACCCATCCAGGTGATTCTCCTGGTGGTCCTGATGGTCGCCGTGGTGGCGGCGATCGTGCTCGTCGAGCGCGCCCAGCGCAAGATCCCGATTCAGTACGCCCGGAGGGTCGTCGGTCGGCGGGTCTACGGCGGGGCCTCGACCTTCATGCCGCTTCGGGTGAACACCGGTGGCGTGATTCCGGTCATCTTCGCCTCGTCGATGCTGGCAATCCCGCAGACCATCGGACGGGTCGGCTTCCTCCAGAATGTCGGCTTCGTGCAAGATCTGCTGGCTCAGCTCGATTACGGCGCACCGCTGTACAACCTGCTCTATTTCGGTCTGATCATCTTCTTCTGCTTCTTCTACGTCTCGATCATCTTCAATCCGATGGATCAGGCGGACAACATGAAGAAGTACGGGGGTTTCATTCCCGGAATCCGGCCTGGAAAGCGCACGGCGGAGTACATTGACCGCATCCTCACCCGCCTGACCTTCGCCGGAGCCATCTACCTCGGGGCTGTCAGCCTTCTGCCGGTATTCCTGATCAGTGGCTTGCAGCTCCAGCGGCTCCCGGGCGGGATGGGCACGTTCTTCGACACCGTCATCCCTGCGTGGCTGAACAATGGCCTCAATCTCAAGTTCTACTTCGGCGGCACCTCGCTCCTGATCGTGGTCGGTGTCGCCATGGACACGGTCCAGCAGATCGAATCGCAGCTGATCATGCGTCATTACGAGGGTTTCATGAAGGGAGCCCGGATGAAGGGACGCCGGGGCTGATGCGGGCGGATCGAGGCAACTCTGCTATGATGAGGACTTTGCGACGATGAGGATCACTCTCATGGGTCCGCCGGGGGTGGGCAAGGGCACCCAGGCGGATAGGCTCAAGGGGCATCTCGAAGTTCCCCACGTCTCCACCGGGGATCTCCTGCGCGACGCGGTCAAGCAGGGCACGCCGATGGGACGCAAGGCTCGTGCGTTCGTGGAGTCGGGAGAGCTCGTTCCCGACGAGCTGATGGGAGAGCTGATCGCCGAGCGTCTCGCACGGCCGGATGCCGCCGAGGGTTTCATCCTCGACGGCTTCCCTCGCACCGTGGAACAGGTCGCGATTCTGGAGCGGGTGTTGGACCGATTGGGTGTCAAGTTGGATCGCGCGGTCGCCCTGACGGCGATCGAGGCCGAGATCGTTCGCCGCCTGACCGGGCGACGAATTTGTCCGACGGACGGCACCGTCTACCACCTCGAGAGCCACCCGCCCAAGTCGCCGGGAACCTGCGATCAGTGTGGGTCGGCGCTGGTGCAGCGCGCGGATGACAACGAGGAGGTCATCCGGAAGCGCCTGGAGGTCTACTCCCGCCAGACGCTCCCCGTGATGGAGGCCTATCGGCAACGGGGAACGCTGCTGGAAGTGGATGCTTCGGGTGCACCCGACGAGGTGTTCGAGAAGCTGAAAACGGGGATAGAGGGGTGAGTCGAACCGTCCTCAAGTCCCCGGACGAGATCCGGATCATGGACGCGGCCAACCAGGTCATCAGGGAGATCCTTTCGGAGCTCCGGGACCGCATCCGGCCCGGGATCAGTACGCTCGAGATCGATGCTTTCGCCGAAGGGAAGATCCTCGCCGTCGGCGGTGTGCCGGCTTTCAAGGGCTACCCGCATCCCAGCGGCGGTCCGGAGTTTCCGGGCACGATCTGCGCCTCGATCAATGACGAGGTGGTCCACGGCGTGCCGGCGGCAGGTCGGATTCTCGTCGAGGGCGACATCATCTCCGTGGACTGTGGGATCCACTACAAGGGTTACTTCGGTGATGCCGCCGAGACCTACGCGGTGGGCGAGATCGGCGATGACGCCCGGCGGTTGCTCGAGGTGACGCGGGGTTCCCTCGTACGGGCGGTCGAGCAAGCGAAGATCGGCAACCGTGTGTCCGACATCGGTCACGCGGTTCAGGCCTACGTCGAGGCGGAAGGTTTCAGCGTGGTTCGCGAGTTCGTGGGCCACGGGATCGGTTCGGCGCTCCACGAGGAGCCACAGATACCCAATTTCGGTCTGCCGGGACGCGGCGTGCGCCTGGCGGAGGGCATGGTGCTGGCCATCGAGCCCATGGTCAATGCGGGCAGGCCCGAGGTTGTCCACTGCGAAGACGATCGCTGGACGGCCAAGACCAAGGATGGAAGCCTGTCTGCGCATTTCGAGGCATCGGTGGCAATTCGGGAGACCGGACCGGAGGTCCTGGGTGGACCGCTGGCGTGGTGATTCCCGGCGACCGTGAACGTTCGAGCTGAGGATACGTCGAGACCATGGCAAAGGAAGAGGCAATTCAAGTCGAGGCAACGGTGGTCGAGCCGTTGCCGAACGCGATGTTCCGGGTGGAGTTGGAGAACAAGCACGTGGTCTTGGCGCACATCTCCGGCAAGATGCGCAAGAACTTCATTCGAATCCTCCCGGGAGACCGGGTCCTGGTGGAGCTGTCGCCCTACGACCTGAGCCGCGGGCGCATCGTCTACCGCTACAAGTAGACGGGGTTCGAGGAGAACGTCATGAAGGTCCGGACATCGGTGAAGAAAATCTGCGACAAGTGCAAGGTCGTCAAGCGCAGGGGTGTGGTCCGCGTGATCTGCCCGAATCCGAAACACAAGCAGCGTCAGGGCTGATCCGGGCAAGGAGGTCTGAGTCGTGGCACGTATCGCAGGAATCGATCTTCCGCCGAGCAAGCGCGTGGAGATCAGTCTGACCTACATCTTCGGCATCGGCCGCACTCGCGGAAAGCTGATCCTCGAAAAGGCCAAGGTGCCCGGCGAGACCAAGGTGAAGGACCTTTCCGAGGACGAGATCCTGCGGATCCAGCGGGTCATCAACCAGGAGGGGCGCATCGAGGGCGATCTGCGCAAGGCCGTGGCGCTCGACATCAAACGTCTCATCGAGATCGGCTCGTATCGGGGGTTGCGGCACCGCCGGAATCTGCCGTGTCGTGGGCAACGGACCCACACCAACGCTCGAACGCGCCGCGGACCTCGCAGGGCGATCCAGGGCAAGAAGCACAAGACCGGGAAGAAGGGATAAGTAGAGCATGGCCAAGAGCAACAAGGGCGGTAAAAAGGGCGGTAAGAAAGAGAAGAAGAACGTGCCTCACGGCATCGCATTCATCCAGGCGACGTTCAACAACACGATCATTACCATCACCGACCCTACCGGCAACGTTCTCGCGTGGGCTTCCTCCGGGGGCCAGGGGTTCAAGGGTTCGCGCAAGGGCACGCCCTTTGCGGCCCAGACCGCGGCGCAGAACGCCGCCAACGCAGCCCGCGAGCACGGCGTTCGCTCGGTCGACGCACGGATCAAGGGTCCGGGTGCGGGGCGCGAATCGTCGATCCGCGCTTTGCAGGCCGCCGGGATCGACATCCGCTCGATCAAGGACATAACGCCGATCCCGCACAACGGATGCCGCCCGCCCAAGCGGCGCCGGGTCTGAGGAGGAGGGGACGTGGCAAGGCATACAGGCCCGGTTTGCAGGCTGTGTCGAAGAGAAGGCATGAAGCTGTTCCTCAAGGGGGACCGCTGTTTCAAAGAAAAGTGCGCGTTCGAGCGCCGCGGGTACGCCCCCGGGCAGCACGGCCGTCGGCGCACGAAGATCCAAGCTTACGGGATCCAGCTCCGCGAGAAGCAGAAGGTCAAGCGGATGTACGGCGTGCTGGAGCGGCAGTTCCGGACCTACTTCGCCGCCGCCGCGAGGCGGAAGGGCATCACGGGGTCGAACCTCCTGCAACTGCTGGAGCTTCGCCTCGACAACGTCGTCTACCGCCTCGGGTTCGCCTCGTCGCGATCCATGGCCCGGCAGTTGATCGCCCACGGCCATATCCTGGTGAACGGTCGCAAGCTGGACATCCCGTCGGCGATCACCCGCGAGGGAAGCGTGATCACGCTGCGGGAGAAAAGCCGCACGAACGAGGACATCCGAATCTGTTTGGACACGGCTCAGGGACGCGGCATGCCGGCTTGGCTCGAGCTTGATCCGGAGAACTTCCGGGGAGTCGTCAAGCAACAGCCGACCCGGGAAGACATCACGATGCCGATCCAGGAGCAGCTCATCGTGGAGCTGTACTCCAAGTAACGAGGAGCCGCAACGCGAGCGGCTTCTCTGGGAGGACGCGGATGCAGTGGAAGGGATTTCAGAGGCCCAAGCGCTTGGAGGTCGAACGGGAGACCTTGACGGCGAAGTTCGGGCGATTCACGGCGCAGCCGTTCGAGCGGGGTTTCGGCACGACCGTCGGGAACGCGCTCCGACGAATCCTGTTGTCGTCGATCGAAGGCGCCGCGGTGACGGCCTTGAAGATCGAGGGTGTGCTCCACGAATTCACAGCCATCCCCGGCGTGGTCGAGGACACCACCGACATCATCCTCAATCTCAAACAGATACCGTTCCGGCTCCACAGCGATCACCCCGAGACGATGAGCCTTTCGGCGGAGGGGCCGGGCACGGCCAAGTCCGGAGACATCAAGGCCAGCGCCAATGTCGAGATCTTGGACCCGACGGTTCCCGTTTTGACGCTCTCGGATGAAGGCAACATCTCGATGGAGATGCGGCTCAAGCGCGGCCGCGGCTACGTGCCCGCCGACCGCAACTTCGACGACGATCTCGGGATCGGCTACATCCCGATCGACTCGGTTCACTCTCCGGTCCGCAAGGTGAACTACATCGTCGAGGATGCCCGTCTCGGGCAGACCACCGACTACGACAAGCTCACCCTGGAGGTCTGGACCAACGGGGCGGTGACGCCCCAGGACGCCGTGGCCTATGCCGCCAAGATCCTCAAAGACCACATGGCGATTTTCATCAATTTCGAGGAAACCCCGGAAGAAGATCTCGATTTCCCGACCACCGAAGACGAGCGCCTTCTGGAGACGCTCAGCCGATCGGTGGACGAGCTCGAGCTGTCCGTTCGCTCCTACAACTGCTTGAAGAACGCCGACATCAAGCTCATCGGCGATCTGGTCACGAAGACCGAGCCCGAGATGCTCAAGACCAAGAACTTCGGTCGGAAGTCGCTGAACGAGATCAAGGACATCCTCGCCGAGATGGGACTGTCCCTCGGGATGAACGTCGACGTCAAAAAGCTCAAGGTCCGCTCTACCTGATCCAGGGACGTTGGGCACGGAGATTCGATCATGAGACACCGGATCGCGGGCAGGAAGCTGGGCCGCACTACGGCGCACCGCCAGGCTCTGCTCCGCAATCTCTCCAAGGAGCTTCTCGAGAAAGAGAAGATCAAGACCACGCTGTCCAAGGCCAAGGAGCTTCAGCCCTACGCCGAGAAGCTGGTCACGCTCTCCAAGCGAGAGACGCTGCACGCCCGCCGCCTGGTCCTGCGGAAGATCCAGGACAAGAAGGTCGTGGCCAAGCTCTTCGATGCCCTCTCGGCGCGATACGCCCAGAGGCCCGGAGGCTACACCCGGGTGATCAAGCTCGGGCCGCGACCCGGCGATAACGCCGAGATGGCAATCATCGAGCTGGTCGAGGCCGAGAGCGTTCACGAGGGTGAGGCCAGCGGCGAGGGCAAGGGCAAGGGCAAGGGCAAGGCTCGCAAGACCAAGAAGAAAGCGGCTGCCAAGAAGCCCGAGGCCAAGAAGGCGGGAACTGCCCGCAAGGCAAAAGCCGCCGCCGAGCCCAAGAAGAAAGACGCCGGCAAGAAAAAGGCTGCGAAGAAGGCCGCGAAAGCGCCGAGCCGTAAGAAAAAGGCCGCCAAGGCCGACTAGACAGGGGACGACAGTCACGGTGCCACCGACGCCGAAGATCGCGCACGGATTGACGGAGGGAGCCCCCGGGCTCCCTCTTTTTTAGCGAGAAGGGGCGCCCCCGTTGCCCAAGCGGGACGACATCGGATCGATTCTCATCCTCGGGTCGGGACCGATCGTAATCGGTCAGGCGTGCGAGTTCGACTACTCCGGAGCCCAGGCCTGCAAGGCCCTCCGCGATGAAGGCTATCGCATCATCCTGGTCAACTCGAACCCCGCCACCATCATGACCGACCCGGCCCTGGCCGATCGGACCTACGTCGAGCCCCTCATTCCCGACGTCGTGGAACGAATCCTGGAGCGCGAGCGCCCTGACGCCGTCTTGCCGACGGTGGGTGGTCAGACGGCGCTCAATCTCGTCATGGATCTCCACGAGCGGGGCTCGTTCGAAAAGTTCGGCGCCGAGCTCATCGGGGCCTCCGTCGAGGCGATCCGGAAAGCGGAGGGCCGCCTGGCCTTCAAGGACGCCATGGCGCGGATCGGCCTCGAGACTCCCGCCAGCGGTACCGCCAACACCCTCGACGAGGCGCGGCAACTTCAGGCGACCCTCGGCTTCCCGATCATCGTGCGCCCGTCCTTTACCCTGGGTGGAAGTGGGGGAGGCACGGCCTACAACATCGAGGAGTTCGAGGAGATCGTTCGGGCAGGGCTGGCCGCAAGCCCCTCCGCCGAAGTGCTGATCGAGGAGTCGGTGACGGGCTGGAAAGAGTTCGAGCTCGAGGTCATGAGAGACGCCAACGACAACGTCGTCGTGATCTGCTCCATCGAGAACTTCGACGCCATGGGGGTCCACACCGGCGACTCGATCACCGTCGCTCCGGCCCAGACGCTCACCGACAAGGAATACCAGGCCATGCGGGATGCGGCGATCGCCGTGATCCGCGAGATCGGCGTCGACACCGGGGGCTCCAACATCCAGTTCGCTCTCAATCCCGTCGACGGACGGATGTTGGTCATCGAGATGAACCCCCGGGTCTCGCGCTCGTCGGCCCTGGCCTCCAAGGCCACGGGGTTCCCCATTGCGAAGATCGCGGCGAAGCTCGCCGTGGGATACACGCTGGACGAGATCCCCAACGACATCACCCGCGCGACACCCGCGTCCTTCGAGCCGACCCTCGACTACGTGGTGGTGAAGATCCCTCGCTGGGCCTTCGAGAAGTTCCCGGACACCAGCACCGTTCTGGGCACCCAGATGAAATCGGTCGGGGAGGCGATGGCTCTCGGCCGGACGTTCAAGGAAGCCCTGCAGAAGGCCATCCGCTCCCTCGAGATCGGACGATACGGCCTCGGGGCCGACGGCAAGGACGAGCTGGACCGGGGCAGGTTGCGGGAGAAGCTGATCACGCCCAACCGGGACCGGGTCTTTTACATTCGTCACGCCCTGCAGGCGGGGATGTCGGTCTCGGAGGTCGCCGAGCTGACCGGGATCGATCCGTGGTTCCTGTCGCAGATCGAGGAACTGGTGGAGGTCGAGGGCCGCGTGCGGTCGTTCGACCTCGAGTCGCTTCCCTCGCGGCTTCTGCTACGAGCCAAGCGCTGCGGATTCTCCGATCGACAGCTTGGGCACCTCCTGGGTTCGAGCGGTGGCGCCGTCCGGAAGCGCAGGTCTGACGAGGGCATCACCCCGGTCTACAAGCGCGTGGATACGTGCGCCGCCGAGTTCGCGGCCGAGACGCCCTATCTTTACTCGACCTACGAGTCCGAGGACGAGTCGGAGCCGACCGGACGCCGCAAGGTGATGATCCTGGGGGGCGGGCCGAATCGGATCGGGCAGGGGATCGAGTTCGACTACTGCTGCTGTCACGCCTCGTTCGCCCTCCGGGACGAGGAGATCGAAAGCATCATGGTCAACTGCAACCCGGAGACGGTCTCGACCGACTACGACACCTCCGACCGTCTCTACTTCGAGCCTCTGACCCTCGAGGACGTCCTGCGCATCGTCGAGATCGAGCGTCCTGAAGGCGTCATCGTGCAGTTCGGCGGGCAGACCCCGTTGTCGCTGGCCATGGCGCTGCAGGCCCACGGCGTGAAGATTCTCGGGACCTCCCCGGATTCCATCGACCTCGCCGAGGACCGCCAGCGCTTCGGGGAACTGATGAAGGACCTCGGGATTCCGGTGCCGGACTGGGGCACGGCGCGCTCGCTGGAAGAGGCGCGGGCGATCGCGTCCGAGATCGGATTCCCGCTGCTGGTGCGGCCGTCCTACGTCCTGGGCGGGCGCGCGATGTTCATCTCCCACGACGAGCAGACGCTGGCGGAGACGATGCGACGGGCGATGGAGGCGTCACCGGACCACTCGGTCCTCCTGGACCGCTTCCTCGAGGATGCCTTCGAGGTCGACGTCGATGCGGTCGCCGACGGGCAGGATGTGGTGATCGGAGGGATCATGCAGCACATCGAGGAGGCCGGGATCCACTCCGGAGACTCCGCGTGCGTCATCCCTCCCTATCACCCGGTGGTGGTGGAGCGGCTCGAGGAGCTTCGGGAGCACACCCATCGCCTGGCCCGCGCTTTGAGAGTACGGGGTCTGATGAACATCCAGTTCGCCATCAAGGACGGCGTTACCTACGTCCTGGAGGTCAACCCCAGGGCGAGCCGGACCGTACCGTTCGTCTCCAAGGCGACCGGAGTTCCCCTGGCCAAGGTCGCGGCCAAGGTGATGGTGGGGCGGACGCTACAGGAGCTGGGCCTGACGGCGGAGCCCGAGGTGCACGGGAGGTTCGTCAAGGAGTCGGTCTTCCCGTTCGTGAAGTTTCCGGCCGAGGATCCGCTTCTGGGGCCGGAGATGCGCTCGACCGGCGAGGTGATGGGGGTGGGGCGAGAGTTCGGCATCGCCTTCGCCAAGGCACAGTTCGGGGCCGGGACCCACATCCCCTCCGAGGGTGCGGCGTTTCTATCGGTGAACGAGAACGACAAGGACAACCTGGTGCCCATCGCCCGAGATCTTGCCGAGCTCGGCTTCCGGATCCTGGCGACCAAGGGTACGGCGGCGCACCTCGGTGAGGCGGGGATCGAGTGCGAGACCGTCTTCAAGGTTCTCGAGGGGCGGCCGAACGTGGTGGACCTGATGAAGAACGATCAGATCCAGCTGATCGTCAATACGCCGTTGGGGCGTGAGTCGTACTTCGACGAGAAGGCGATCCGGACTACCGCGACGCAGCGCGGGGTGCCGCTGGTTACCACGCTGTCCGGCGGGCATGCCGTGGTGGAGGCTATCCGTGCCCTGCGCGGCGGGACTCCCGAGGTTCGCAGCCTTCAGGAGATCTACTCCGACGGACCTGTTCGCTGACGCCTTCTTCGTTGGCGAACGCTCTGCTTCAATCCGCGGCGCGTCTAGAGGTCGTGGGACAACCGAATTCGTTTGATGAGAGCTTGGGTGGCGTGGTGCTTCGGGTCGCCTACTATCGCTGTGCGAATGCCTAGCGCTCTTGCCATCTCGGCTTCGGGGACGGTGTCTTCGGTGTAGTCGGTTCCCTTGCAGTGGACATCGGGGCGTAGGGTGCGCAGCAGGGGCTCCACGTTCAGATCTTCGAAGAGGGTGACGTGGTCGACGCACTCGAAGCCGGCTAGCAGCTCGGCTCGCTGGTCTTGCGGGACATAGGGGCGAGGGGAGCCCTTCAGGGCTCGGGCCGAGGCGTCGGAGTTGATGGCCACCACCAGGACGTCCGCCTCGTTGGACGCGCCTTCCAGGTAACGCAGGTGGCCGACGTGGAGGACGTCGAAGAGGCCGTTGGCGAGGGCGATCGTGCTGCCCTCGCGGCGGGGCAGGTCCAGTGCTGCCGTCAGGCGATCGAGGGTCACGATCTTCGATGCCGTCAGACTCATGCCCGGTCTTCTCGTACGGCGCGTAGGAGCTCGGTGCGGGTGACCGTGGCGATGCCGGCCTTGGTCACGACGATCCCTGCGGCGTAGTTGGCGAGCAGGGCGGCCTCGTGGGGGTCGGCGCCTGCAAGAAGTGCGAGGGTGAAGGTCGCGGTCACGGTGTCGCCGGCGCCGGTGACGTCGGCGACTTCTTCGTTGCCGTAGGGCGGGATGTGGGCCACCGGCTTGCGACGCTGGAACAGGCTCATGCCCTTGGCGCCCCGGGTCACGAGAACGGCCTCGTTGCCGGTCCGCCTCAGGAGCGTTCGTCCGGCTTCCTCCAGGGCCCGTCGGGATCGGAGTGGCGCCAGCCCCAGGGCCCGCTCGACCTCTTCCTGGTTGGGGGTGCTGGCCGTGATACCCCGGAAGCTCCCGACCCGCGTACGGGAGTCGGCGGTCACGACGCGGGCGCCGCGGAGAGCGGGACGGCCCGCGATGTCCGGGTCGCCTGCACCGTAGCCGTAGTCGGCGATCAGGATTCCCTCGGCGCGCCGCAGGGCCTTCTTGAGACGGCCACGCACGGAGATCGCGAGGCGACCGGGAAGTCGGCCGTGGGCCGACCCGCGATCGACGCGGACGATCTGCTGTCGGCGCGTGTGGGCTCCCCCGGCAACGATGCGGCTCTTGGTGGGCGTCGCCCAGTCGGAATCCGAGACGATCCCCGACGTCGAGATGCCCGCTTCCCGAAACCGCAAGAGGACCTGTCGGCCGTTTGCGTCTTTCCCGATGACCCCCACCGGCAGCGGTGCGGCGCCGAGACTCCGGAGATTCATCACGGCGTTGGCTCCACCCCCCGGCACGATCGTGGTCTGCCGGTGCTCGAGGATCAGGGCCGGTGCCTCTCGGGAGACACGGGCGATCTCGCCGTAGACGAACTCGTCGGCCAAAAGGTCGCCCAGGACGACCGTGCTCCGGCCTCGGAAGCTCTTGATGATCTCCTCGAGGCGCTGAACCGAGGGTTCGCTCACGACGATCGCCTCGCAACGCTCTCCCGGTCTTCGGGGAGGTCGTCTCCGCGCTCGAGGATCCAGCCGACCGCCTCGGCCAGGTTCTCGGCGACGTGATCCGGTCGAATCGACCATGCGGCGGACTGGTACTCCAGCTGACCCCTGCCGTAACCGGTGAGCACCAGGATGCCGGTCGCCCCGGCCCGCTTCGCTGTCTGGACATCCTTGATCGAGTCGCCGATCACGTACGATGCATCGAGGTCGATGCCCATCTCGTCCCGCGCGCGAAGGAGCATGCCCGGCTCCGGTTTCCGGCACTCACATGCCTTGCGGTACCGAGAGGGTCCGACATCGGGGTGGTGAGGGCAGTAGTAGATGCCGTCCAGGCGCGCATCGTGCTCGGCGAGAAGGTCCCGAAGGCGGTCGTGAGTCTCGCCGACGAGGTCCTCGGACATGTAGCCTCGCGCCACCCCGGCCTGGTTGGTCACCAGCACGGTCTGGAAGCCGGACAGGTTGGCCTTCCGGATCGCCTCGGCGCTCCCTTCGATCAGTCGGAGCCGTTCAACGTGGTTGACATATCCGACTTCCTCGCACACGGTGCCGTCCCGGTCCATGAAGATTGCGCGTCGCATGTCAAACTTCCGTGGGGAGCGACGGCGGAGGTGCCGTCTTCCAGCGGCGGTGCATCCAGAGCCAGATCTCCGGATAACGCCGAACCCATCGTTCGATGATGGCGGTGCAGTCCGCGGTGACTCGGTGAACGTCGGCCTCGTGGTCGCCGGTGCTCGCGACCGCCACTTCCGGCTCGTAGATCACCTGGTAGGAACCGTCGGGCTTCGGTAAGGAGAAGACGGGGACGATGGGGGCGCCGGTCTTCAACGCCACCGCCGCCAGGGTCGGTGTGGTTGACGCGCTCCGCCCGAAGAACGGCACGAAGATGCCGCTCCGCCTGGCGTCTTGATCGATCACGATCGCGATGCCCAGGTTCCGCTTCAGGGCCTTGAGCATCTGGCGGACGGCCCCCTGGCGGTGGATGACCTCGTTGCCGGACAGGGTTCGAAGCCGTGCCAGTCGCTCCTCGAGAAGGGGATTGTCGATCCGTCGTGTGACCAAAGCCAGCGGCATTCCGAGAAAGCCCTGCATCAGGGCCACCAGCTCCCAGTGGCCGAAGTGCCCCGAAAAAAGCAGGACCCCCTTGCCTTTTACGTAGGCGCCGCGGATGTGATCGAGGCCCTCGTAGTGCACGAGCGATCCCACCGACGAGGCCGACAGGGTCGGGAAGGTCAGCGTATCGAAGCCGATTCGCCCGAGGTGCGCCCACGACGCCAGACCGATTCTTCTCAGCTCACGGTCGGGAAGCTCGTCGCCGTAGCTGTTGCGGAGGTTCTCGAGCGTGGTCCTGCGGTAGGCGAACGCGACGAAGTAGAAGACCTGGGCCAGCACCGAGCCCAGGGCGATCAACCGGCGACGGGGCAGCCAGCCGGCGACCCACGAGATGGTCGCGATAAACGCCGCCTCGAGGCGGTAGCGAAGGGGCTTCACGAGGATCCCGCGTGGCGGGCCAGCACCTGTTCGACCCGCTCGATCAACACATCCGCGTCGTGCACCACGGCCTCGATCCGCATGGCGACCACGTCGGCCGCGGCGGCCCCGCGGAGATCGGGGGTGAGGCGAACCAGATCCTTCTCGGTGGTCAGCAGGCAAGCGTCGTGAGCCGTCGCCATCTCCACCAGAGCGCTCCAGTCGTCGGCGGTGAAGGAGTGGTGGTCCCGGAAGGGGCGGAACGCCGCCACCTCCACCCCCTGGCTCTCCAGGTCGGTGACGAACGCGTCGGGGTTGCCGATGCCGCAGAACGCCACGACCCGGGTCGGGCGATCCACCGCATGGCCGTCATAGTCAAAGAAGCCGGAGCAGCGGTGACCCGACCGCAGGATGGGGACCTCGCGGTGGTAGCGTCGCACGACGCGCTCGAGGACCTCAAAGCTCTCGTCGAGGCGGCTCCTCGTGATCAGCACGACGTCCGCCCGGCGCAGGCCGGAGGCCGGCTCGCGCAACGTACCGGCCGGGAGCAGGCGGTAGTTGCCGAAAGGGCTGTGGGCGTCGAGCAGAACGAGATCGAGGTCCCGTGCGAGTCGGAGATGCTGGAATCCGTCGTCGAGAATCACCACGTCGGCCCCGGCCTCACGCGCCGCGCGGCACCCTTCGACTCGATCGGAGCCCGCCACGACGATCGCCCCGGGGAGGCTGCGAGCCAGCAGGTAGGGCTCGTCACCACTGACACGCGCCTCGACCAGCGGGCCGTCCCCGCGAGAGACCATGAGGGGGCCTCGCCCCACGCGACCGAGGTAACCACGGCTGACCACCGCCGGGGTGCGACCGCGCTGCTGGAGCCGGCGCACCAACCACGCCACGATCGTCGTCTTGCCGGTTCCGCCGACGGTCAGGTTGCCGACGCTGATGACCGGGACTTCGGCTTGCCGCACCGCACCGGGCAGACCGTACAGTCGCCGACGTATCCGCGCGCCCAGACCGAAAAGGAACGCGGGCACCCCGATGAACGCGAGCAACAGAGCATTCTGGGAGAGCTTTATCGGCGATGTAGAGCGGTGTTGTCGCGGCATAACACGGGTGCAGGTGGGCCTTCTTGCCCGCGGAAGACCCAGTCTAGTGCACGGAATCGACGACCGTCAAACGGACTCGTCTCTATAATCATCACGATGCATCTCGAGTATTCCGAAACCCTGATGGACCATTTCCGGAATCCCAGGGGGGGTAGGGGACGTCGCCCCCCCCCGACGCCGAGGCTCGCCTGGCCAGCCGGGTGCACGGAGACGAACTTCGTCTTACTTTCGCTATCGAGGGCGACCGGATTGCCGAGGTCAGGTTCCGGTGCCGGGGCTGCGTGGTCGCGATCGCTGCCGCCTCCGTGGCGACCCCCCTGCTCGAGGGGCGAACGATCGCCGACGCGCTCGCCCTGACCGATGACGACGTCGTGGCGGCCCTCGACGGAGTGCCCGAAGCCAAGCGGAAATGCTCCCTGATCGTGTCCGAGGTCGTCAGAGCGGCCCTCGGGCCATTTGCCTGCCCGTCACCCGGAACCTAGATTCTGCTCCACTGTGGAGCTTCCAGGCGCGAATTGGACCGCTGCGGGTCCGGACACGGGCGGTGCGCCCTTCAAGCGGCGTGGCCGGATCGTTCTGTCAATGCTGGCGGTCTTCGTCATCGTGGGTCTCGGTCCCCTCGCATCGGTCGCCTGGAAGCTGATCGACACGAATCGCGAGGCCCTCAAGACCTCGCAGCAGGAATACCAGCTTCTCCTCGCCTCCTCGATCGCTCAGGAGGTCGATATCCACATCGAGGGGCTGAGCTCGCAGCTGACGCGTCTGGCCAAGGCGGTCGGACCGGCTGCCGGCCGGTCGGGGTCGATCCGCCAGTCGGAGGTCCGCAAGATCCTGGGCGACGTCGCCGACGATCGCATGCTCTACTTGCGTTACCTGGACGTCCAGGGCCGCTCGGTGGACTCCCACGCCTCGGCGACGATACCCGAGGATCTCGAGCCTGTCTTCGAGGCCGGTCTTCGTGACACCGCCGAGTACCTCGCCGATAACCCCGGGGCGCTTACCGAGAGCATCTCGATCTCCGAGCCGTTCCTGCTTGCCGGCAACCCGCCTCGAGCCGCACTGATCCTGTCGGCGCCGGTTGCATCACGCGGTAGCTTCCGCGGTGTGCTCTCGGGCCTGGTCGACTTGCAGTCGGTGTGGGACTCGGTCATCGACACGTACCGCGCCCCTCACACGACCTTTCTGAGCGACCCGTCCGGTAGGGCGATCGCAACGAACAGCGCGGGCGTTCGCCCCGGTCAGAACCTCCGCGGCTCCGGCATCGTGAGGCGATTCCTGTCAGCCGAAGGTCGTGCCACCGAGACGGTTCCGTTCATCTGGAGCGAGCAGGGGCGCGACGTACCCTACCTCGGCTCCTACGAGCGCACCGGCGAGGGGTGGGGCGTCTTCGTGCTTGCACGCGAGCGACAGGTCTACGCGCCGGTACGCGAAATGGTTCAGAGCACGTTGTCGTGGGCATTGGCGGCCCTGGGGACGGCGATCCTGGCGGCGGTCTTCTTCACCGGCACCCTCTCGACACCGATCAATCGTCTGGCGGCGGCCTCGAGGGCGTTCGCGTCCGGCGAATTTGCCACCCGGGTCAAGGTGCGTTCTCGAAACGAGATCGGAGAGCTGGCCGACGTCTTCAACCGGATGGCCGACAAGATCGAAGACGACATCCGGAAGCTCAAGCGCGCCGCCGATGAGAACAACGAGCTGTTCCTCGGGACGATTCGGGCGCTCGCCCAGGCCATCGATGCCAAGGACCCGTACACCCGCGGTCACTCCGAACGGGTCAACAAGTACTCGTTGATCATTGCCGGCTATCTGGGACTGTCCGAGAAAGAGCAACGGGACATCCACGTGGCCTCGCTCCTCCACGACATCGGCAAGATCGGGATCGACGACTCGGTCTTGAAGAAGCCGGGGGCGCTGACGCCCGAAGAGTTCAACATCATCAAGACCCATCCCGTGCTCGGCGCCAATATCATGTCCCCGATAAGGCAGATGGGTTCGGTGATCCCGGGACTGCGCAGCCACCACGAGCGGATGAGCGGAAACGGCTACCCGGACGGGCTCATCGGCGACGAGATTCCCGTCATGGCGCGGATCATCGCCGTCGCCGACACGTTCGACGCCATGACTACCCACCGGCCGTACCAGAAGGCCATGAGCTTCGAGTCGGCACTCGCTCGGATCAACGAGCTCAAGGCCGTTGCCCTGGACGACAAAGTGGTAGAGGCCTTCAATCGCGCCTACACCCGCGGGGAATTCCGGAGCGAAGAGCGAAACGCCCAGGTGAAGGCGCACGCCGCAAGCGCTTGAGGGTAGCTTCCGGCCCTAGTGCTCGTCGGTTACCACCAACGACCCAGTTCGATCTCTTCCGGTGGTAGATCCAGGGACGACAGCGGACGCCCGGCGGACAGCTCCCGCCGAATCCAATCACAGCGCTCTTGCTCTTCACCACGCGGCCACTCGAGATCGCGAAGCCGGGTGAAGCGGTACGCGGTCACCTCGGGTAGGGCATTGATCCCGTCGAGAATGGCGAGGTAGACGAGGACATTCATGTCGCGCCCCTCTCGTCGTTTCACCGAGCGCCGAAGCAGGTCGATCGACTCCTTCCCGCCGATCAGCCGAGCCGCCCACGCCGCCGTCCCGCGCAGCTGGCGCGCATCGTGGGAGTCATACGCCTCTTCCATGAGTAGCTTCTCGAGCAGGGGCATCGCAGCGCTCGAGCCGATGCGTCCCAACGCCTTGAGCGTCTCGAGCTGCTCGACCTTTTCGGCGCCCTCGAAGAACTGCTTCAGGGCGCGCACTGCTGATTTGCCGCCGAGCTCCGACAGCCGGTCGATGGCGAGCAGGCGCAGAGATTCGTCTTGCGAGCCGAGGAGCTCGATCCATTTCTCGACATCGTCGCCTCGCTGCTCGAGGGCGCTCAGTCGGGTCGCGAGCTCCTGGAGGTAACTCGCGATCTCCCCGTCAGGCTGGCTCCGGCTCGCCTTTCGGAGATCGTCGATCGGCTCGGTATAGCGGAGGGTCACCAGGGCGTCGCCCAGCATTCGGATCCGGTCGCGGTACCTCGGGTCGGTCACGGGCTCGGCCAGCACGCCCCGGACGAGGCGGTCGGCGATCCGAGGCGCGGCCCTTTTCTCGCCCAACGCCGTCAGCGCCTCGATAGAGGGCAAGGACGCCTGCCAGGAGGGATTGCGGATCTGGGCCAGCAGCGTGTCCCGGGCCGCGGGCGAGTCGAGCGAGGCCAGGCCTGTCGCCGCCGATCCCGAGACGTTGGGGACCGGGTCGCGAAGCGCCTCCCGTAGGAGGTTCAGGGCCTTGGGGTCCCCGAGTGCGGCGACGGCTCGGATCAAACGGGACCGGTCGAGGTAGTTCTCCCGGCCCCAGTGGCTTCGGAATGCTTCCAGCACGGTTGCATCTGCGGTGGCGGCCAGAACCGCGTACAGCGTGACCCGGACCGCGACGTCCTCTTCCGTCTCCAGCCGGATCAGGATCTGGCGGGTCTTCCCCGGGGGCTTGAGCAGGTCGAGGGCTTCGGCCGCCGCCTGCCGGACGTCCACGTTCTCGTCGTCGAGCAAGGCGAGCAGCGGATCCGCCACCGCGACGTCACCCAGCTTGGCGAGGGCCAGGGCCGCTTCCTGTCGAAGGTGCCAACGTTCGTGCTCGAGGAAGGGGAGTATCGCGTCCCGTGTGGACGGATCGGCGATACGACCGAGGGCCCGGATGGTGTAGATCAATCTCGGCTGCACCGTCTCGTCGGTGTTGAAGCTCTCGAGCCACCCGACCAGGACGGGGACGCTTTCGGGGGCCGTTACCATCCCGGCAAGCTCGACCAAGGTGGTGCGCGAAAGCATCTCGCGCGGCCCGGTCCACATTCCTTCGGCCATGAGCTCGAGCGATCGCGTTCCTCCGGCCATGGCCAACCCGAGGAGCGCCCAGGCCTTCTGCGCAGCGGCAAACCGGCCACCCTCACGACGGTTCGCCCGTTCTACCTCTTTCTCGAGCGTCGCGCGGGCCTCCGGTGTTCCGATCAAACCGAGGACGTAGGCGGCGACGTTGTAGGTGAATGCGGTGGGCTGCTCGACCTCCGCGATCAGGTAGGGCACGACCGGGGGGCCCAGGGCATGGAGGCGGGTGGTTGTGCTCCGGAACAACTCCGCCGCGTCGATATCGGTGGGCGAGTTGAGCTCCGCGATGATGCCCTCGACCTCGGAACGGATTCGTTCTCGTGCGACGAGCGCATCGTCGTCGGCGGCAAGACCCGTGTCGTCCTGCGCCCAGGATGCGAATCCCGTGAGGACGAGCACCGCGATTGCGATAGCAATGACTCTCAACGTCCCTCCCGATGCCCGATCAGGCACTATAACCTCCCGGCATCGCCCTCGCAAAAAAGGAGTCGTCCAGGTGGTAACGACCCCACAGGACCGGAGATCGATGTTCTATAATCGGACGTTGCTCTCCCGAGTAGCGCACCGGAGGATGTCATGATCGATCGAGGCTCCACGTCGTTCCGCTTTGCTGGATTGTCGACTTGTCTCCTCGCCGCGACCCTTCTCGTGGCGGGTTGTGGGCCACGGCAAGACCCACGCACCCTGAAGGCCGGCCAGGTTCTCGCCGAGGTCAGCGCGCAGGACCCGCAGTTCACGGTCTATGCGCTGGAGGTCGCGGCGCGGTCGTCGTCGCCGGCTTCGGAGCAGTTCATCCTGGACCACCTCGGAGCCACCGACTACCAGATCGCCTACGCCGCCGCACGCGCGGCGTTTCAGCGCCCATCCCCGGCGTTCGAAGAGGGGCTTCGCGCGTTGTTCTCCTCCAAGGGCGGCGTCGTGAAGATCGAAGCGGCTGCCGCGCTGGCCGAGCTCGGAGACCAAGCGTCGCTCGGTTGGCTCCGGGAAAACGTCACCGATGGTTCCGGGGCACCGAGCCTTCGCGTGATCCTCTATCTGGCGAGCGCCGGCGACGACGACGTCATCCGACCGGTACTGGAAGCGGCCCTCGCGTCCGAGGAGCAGGAGCAACGGAATCAGATCTATGGCCTCCTGGGAGAGATCGCGACTCCGTGGGCCGCCGAGCTGACGCTGGCCGGTTTCGACAAGGAGAGAGGTGAGGGCCGGCGGGAAGCGATCGCGGCCCTCGGCCGCACGGGCGACGAGTCGCACGCCGCGCGGATCCAGAAATTCACCAACACCCAAGGACTGGTCTTCGTGACCCTCGAGGCGCTCGGTGAGCTCGGCAACCCAAAGTGGGCGCCCGCCGTTCGCGAGATGCTCGCTCATGACGAGAAGTCCGTGAAGATCTATGCCGCGGTCGCCTTGTGGAAGCTCGGCGAGGCCGCCGATGTCAAGAAGGTGGTGGACGAGCTGTTCGTGGATCCCGACTGGGAGGTGCGCCTGAGGCTGACCGAGCAGCTTGCGAGCGTCGACGAACCGCAAGCGCTCAGCATGCTCGCGACGCTCGCGGAAGACGCGGAGCCGAAGGTCCGCATGGAAGCCTTGCGCGCTCTGAGCCGGCGCGCGGGTGAGGTCGGCCTCGAGCCTACGCTGCTGCCACGGCTGGAGGATCCCGCCTACGACGTCAAGGCGCTCGCGCTCGATATCCTGGGACCGGTCGGGACCCCGGCGGTCGTCGACACGATCGTTCCGCTCATGGACGACGAGAACCCCTATGTGGCGATCTCGGCGGCCAACGCCGTCATCGAGATCCTGTCGAGACAGGCCGCGACGGCCGCCCCCTGAGGCATCGCTTGACTTTCGCGAGTCTTTCGCCTACGCTTGCGCCGTGGGAGGATCGCTGATGGCGTTGACGCGTAGACAACGAGAGGTCCTGGAAGTCGTTCGGGAGTTCATCGCCGCCAACGGTTACTCACCGAGTCTCGAAGAGATCGGCGAGGCGCTCGGTCTTTCGTCGGTCGCCACGGTTCACAAGCACGTCACCCACCTGGTCGACAAGGGCTACGCGCGTCGCGCGTGGAACCAGAACCGTTCCATCGAGATCGTCGATCGTGAGTCCGGTTCCGGCGCCGTCACCCTCGCTCTGGCAGGGACCATCGCCGCAGGGCAACCCCTTGCAGCGGTCCCGACCTCGGAAAGCCTCAGCGTTCCCGCTGACATGGTGGCGGGGCGGGGGCGTGCCTTCGTTCTTCGTGTCCAGGGCAACTCGATGATCGACGAGCAGATCCGTGACGGCGACTTCGTGATCGTGGAAGAACGGCAAACGGCCCGTGACGGTGAGACCGTGGTCGCGCTTATCGACGGCTCCGAGGCCACCCTCAAGCGCTTCTACCAAGAGGGTGAGAACATCCGGCTCCAGCCGGCGAACCCGGACATGGGTCCGATCTACGCCCCCGCGAGCCGCGTCCGCATCCAGGGCGTTGTCGCGGGCGTCATACGGAAGCACTGATCGGCCTGCACGTCCAGCTCGACACCGAGATCGACCCTCGCCGGCTGAGCGCGGCGCTGAGGCGCGAGCACGCCACCTCGCTGTTCCTGGATGGCGGGGGAGACCTCGACCAGGGATGGCCGACGCGGGTGGCGCTTGCCCCCGAGACGGCTCTCCGTTGGCGGCGGAACGGCAACGAGGCGCAGGAGGCTCCCCTCGCCGCAATCGATCGCCTTGTCAGCGAGCGGCGCCGCCGGGGAGGGGAGGCCGAGACCGGCATCGCGGTGCTGCTGGGTTTCGATCTGCTGGCACCGGCCGGTGCGACGCACGTCGACGAACAAGCACTACCGGACCTGGTCGCGCTGGCCGTCGATTGCAGCGTGAGATTCCCTTCCGGTTCACCCCCCGTGCTGCACGGGAGGACGGCCGCGGAGGCGGAACGAGGAAGGGAACGGATTCAGCTCCTGCTCGGCACGAGGGGTGAGACCGGCGAGGTTCAGCGGTCCCGTGTCGCTCCGGCGAGCCGTCCTTCCACAAGTCTCCCGCGTGACGACTACCTCCGGGCCGTCGAGATCGTCAAGGCCCACATACGGGCCGGCGACATCTACCAGGCGAATCTCACGCAGCGGTTCGAGATCGACCATGACGGCGACGCGTTCGCGTTGTTCTGCGCCCTTTCCGATGCGGCTCCCGGCCCGCGGTCGGCGTTCGTCGAAGCCGACGGTGTGGCGGTGGCCTCGGTCTCTCCGGAGACCTTCCTGCGGTCCACGCCCGACGGGCACGTGGAGACACGACCGATCAAGGGAACCCGTCCGCGGTCGGCCGACCCGGAAGAGGACGAAGCGCTCGCTCGCTCGCTCGTCGAGTCGGACAAGGACCGCGCCGAGCTGCTCATGGTGGTCGATCTCGAGCGCAACGATCTCGGACGGGTGTGCCGGACGGGTTCGATCGAGGTGCCGGAGCTGATGAGCCTCCACTCCTACGCCGCGGTTCACCACCTCGTCGCCCGCGTCACGGGAAGGTTATTGCCGGAAGCAGGCCCCGCGCGTCTGATCGAGTCGACCTTTCCAGGGGGATCGGTGAGCGGTGTGCCCAAGACGAGGGCGCTCCAGATCCTGCGACTGCTGGAGCCGGTGCCCCGGAACTTCTACACTGGTAGCCTCTTGTGGTTCGGGGACGATGGAAGTCTGGAATCCAGCATCCTGATCCGCACGGTGGTGTTGTCCCGCGGCCGGGCGCTGCTCGGCGCCGGGGGTGCGGTGGTCGCCGATTCGGACCCGGAGGGCGAGTGGATCGAGTCCAATCACAAGGCGAGGCGACTGGCGCGGGTCCTTCGCTTTGCCCCCGAGGAGGCGAGTTGAGGGTCCCAGAGGGACTCGTATGGATGGACGGTGCCCTGGTCTCCGCCGATCGTGCCACCGTCGGCCTCGCCGATCCCGCGATCCAGGCCGGCATCGGCGCCTTCGAGACCCTGGCCGTCAGGGACTCGCAAGTTCTCGACTGGGAGGCCCACGTCGATCGCCTCGAGCGCTCGGCCCGATGCCTCGGTGTGACACTGCGCGACCGCACGGCTCTCGCCGAGGGGGGCGCCGTGGTGGCAGCCGAGGTCGCCGGCGGTCTCGGTTGGCTGAAGATCGTGGCGCTTCGCGGTGGCCCCACGGCGATCTTCGCCGGCGCGATCGATCCGTCCGCGATCGGCGAGAGCGCCTCGGCGGTCCTCCTGCGCTGGCGGCGTAGCCCGAGCGATCCGCTCGCGCAGTTCAAGACCCTCAACTACGCGCCTTTCGCGCTGGGCCTCGAGGAGGCGCGCCGGCGCGGAGCCGACGAGGGGCTGTGGCTCAACACCCGCGGCCACGTCGCCGAGGGTTGCAGCAGCTCGGTCTTCGTCGTCTGGCGAAAGACGATCTTCACCGCGGCGGTGCGGGACGGCATCCTGCCCGGCGTGACCCGTGCGGTCGTGTTCGAGGCGGCGCGCGCGCTGGGCATCGTGATCCACGAAGGCAAGCTTCGGCTCAAGAGGCTCGAGACCGCCCACGAGGCATTCCTGTCGTCGAGTGTTCGCGGCGTGCGTCCTCTGGTACGATTCGAAGGGCGGCCCGTCGGCCGCGGCTTGCCGGGTCCGATCACACGGGCCATCGTCGACCGTGTAGCCGCCCTCCGCAAGGTCGGGACGGCCTCCGGAGAGACGGCCGAGAGAGCGGTTGCTCCGCTGCAGGGAGAGCGAGAATGAGCATGGAGCATGGAGTCGAAGCAACGAGCGGATGGATCGTGAGCACCGCGCAGGCCTGGCCGTTCCTTGCGGCGTGGGTCGCCGTCGTCCTGATTCACGGGTTGTGGCGGTCCTCCGGTGAGGCCGCACAGGATACGATCCGACCCTCGGGACCGATAGAGTAGCCGCCACCCCGCACCGCCCTTCGGCCATCGCCCGGCTGACCCGTGACACGCCCGTGACTTCGTGTTCCCGTGGACAGGCCTTGACTACGACAAAGGGACAAATATCCGGCTCTAGTACCTTAAATTCCTTGACTCGCGTCCCGATAACGATGAGCATGGTGCCAATATCGAGACGCGACGGTTGCCGGTCACGAGAGGTGGTGGGGGGGCCACATGAAGAACGCGCTGATCGTCGCGCTGGGGCTGATGGTCCTGAAAAAGAAGGTCGCAAGCGCCATTGTACTCCTGGGGCTGATGCTGTTAACGGTCACGGTGTGCGCGCCCGAGGTGGAAGCAGCAGCCCCGCTCGCAGAGGGTGGGTGGACGGTCTGTTCGGAAGTTGGTGCCTCGGGACGGAGTTGAACCGCCGACGCAGGGATTTTCAGTCGTGGGAATCTCAAGAAACGGCGGCATTTCAACGTTGTCTGTTACCCCAAAGCACACATATCGCGCCAGTACTTCACACTGTTTCACAGTGGCCCTGGTCGGGCCGTTTCTCGCCGGGCTCCGCCTGCCTTCT
>Ga0316194_10000351_pt1 | contig 28530 bp, 25 predicted proteins | sample CroRivsedime1_MG_FD_204936 | JGI IMG/M metagenome (GOLD analysis project Ga0316194, IMG submission 204936) | Coastal sediment microbial communities from Maine, United States - Cross River sediment 1 | ecosystem: Environmental > Aquatic > Marine > Coastal > Sediment | place: USA: Maine...
TCAAGAGTAAAGAGTGAAGAGAAAAGCCCCCCGCCCGCCCTCTCAACCCTTAACTCTTTACCCTTTACCCGTTGTGGCGAACTGCGTTCGGACGCGGACGCGGACTCGGACGCGGGCACGGGGCCCAGGGCGAGGTAGAATAGCCGGACCCAATCAAGGGGTGTGGTCACAAACGACCGTGGAGGTCTGAATGAGCGAAGAGGCCAACTGGGACAAGCTGGTCGTGGGCGGCACGGTTTTGACGATGGAACCGGGCACCGAGCCTATCAAGAACGGCGCCGTAGCGATCGCCGATGGGCGTATCGCCGCCGTCGGTCCGGCCGAAGAACTACTCGAAATGGCGCCATCCGGCGATGTCCTCAACGCCGGCAACTGTCTGGTCCTTCCCGGCCTCGTCAACACCCACTCCCACCTCGCCATGACCGTCCTCCGCGGCTTCGCCGACGACCTGCCTTTGATGCAGTGGCTCGAGGGCAACATCTGGCCGGCCGAAAAAGAGCACATAAACCGTGAGACGGTGCGCCTCGGCACCGAGCTCGCGGCGGCCGAGCAGCTTCTGGCCGGGGTCACCACCACCACCGACATGTATTTCTTCGGCGACGAGGTCAGCGCTGTCCTGGCCGAAGCCGGGATGCGCGCGGTTGTCGCCGAATCACTGATCGGCTTCCCGACACCACGCTGCGCGACCACCGAAGAAATGTTGGCCAAGCAGCGTGACCTGCTCGAGGCCTACAAGGATCATCCTCTCATCACACCATCCGTCGCGGCCCACGCCCCATATTCCGTACAAGCGGCCGATCTGGTGGCCGACGCGGAGCTGGCAGAAGAGTACGAAGTGCCGATGCAGATCCACCTCGCCGAAACCGCCTGGGAGGTCGAGAAGCTGCTCGAGGAAAAAGGCCTTTCTCCGGTCGCCTATCTCGCCAACCTGGGCGTTCTCTCAGAGCGAACGGTGGCTGCCCACTGCGTCCACGTGTCCCCCGAAGACATCGAGCTGCTGGCTGAATTCGAGGCCGGGGTCTCGCACAACCCGGTCAGTAATCTCAAGCTCGCGTCAGGGATTTCACCGGTACCGGCACTATTGGAGGGCGGAGTCAAGCTCGGCCTCGGGACCGACGGCACCGCCTCCAACAACACTCTCGACCTGTTGCGCGACATGCAGCTGGCCGCCCTTCTCCACAAGGGTGTCGCCGGAGATCCCACCGTTCTCCCCGCCCGCACCATGCTCGAGCTGGCGACCACCGGTGGCGCTCAGGTCCTGGGCCTCGCCGACAGGATCGGCACTCTGACCGAAGGCCACGACGCGGACATCATTTGCGTCGCAATCGACGGGCCGCATACCGCGCCGATGTATGACCCTTACTCCCATATGGTGTTTGCCGCACGCGCAGCCGATGTCCGCCACGTCGTGGTGCAGGGCGCCGTCGTGGTTCGAAACCGCGAACTGCAGACCCTCGATCGGGAGCGAATCGAGGCGCAGGCGAGGGAGTTTTCAGAGAACCTCCGCCCGAGCTGAAGGAGACTGTGATGACTGACATGCCACGAAAGATCCTCGCGGCCACTGATTTCTCGAAACCTGCGGAACGTGCAGGCGACTTCGCGCGCGATCTGTCGCGTCGATTTCAGGCGCAACTCCACTTGCTGCACGTGACCGTGATATTCGAAGATCCTCACCTTGAAGAGGATCACATGCACCGGCTGGAGGAGCTGGTAGCTACTGGCGACGATGCTCGCCGCAGGGACCTCGAAAATGGTTCTGACCAGACGCCCGGGTTCGACGTCACACCTCACATGGTGCGTGGTCTCGCCCCTGCCGAGGTGATTGTCGAAACGGCGTCTAACTTGGGGTGCGAGCTCATCGTCATGGGCACGCACGGCCGCAAAGGTTTGCCGCATCTCCTCTTGGGCTCCGTTGCGGAACGCGTGGTGCGTACATCGACAGTGCCGGTGCTGACCGTGCGGGGCGATGCCGATATCAAACTGGAGGACACACCGCGGATCCTCGTTCCGCACGACTTTTCCGAAGCGTCTGCCGCTGCCGTGCGGAGCGCGGCGGCATGGGCGGACGCCCTGGGGGCGGAAATCACCCTTCTGCATGTGGTCGAACCGGTTGTCTACCCGGAATTCTACTCGGTCGACGTGCTTTCGGATGACCTCATGGAAAGACTCGTCGAGCGTTCGGAAAGAGCACTCGGAGCCGCGGCGGAAGACCTTCTCGCCAACGTCAAGGTTCGCGCCGAGGTCGAGGTCGGCCGGGCTGCAAACACAATCGCCGATTTGGCCGACCCGGAGCGATTCGACCTCGTCATCATGGCGACACGGGGTCTTTCAGGAATCGAGCAGGCCCTCCTCGGTTCGGTGGCGGAGTCAGTGCTTCGCCGCTGCCGAGTTCCGATGCTGGCGGTCCCGGGAGAGTAGCTGGAACTCTTCGACCGGCTCATCCCGCCAGTTGCCGCCGGCGATTGAATGTACTCATCGCAGATTCGAAACGGTCGCGGAGCACCGTCTCGACCGCATCGGCCGCCCTCTCCACTGCCCCTTCCACGGACTCGGCTTCATCATCGGTAAATGGGGACGTTACGTAATCCGCGAGATCACCAGTCATGTCATCTCCGCGTACACCAACTCGAAGGCGCGGAAAACCGGTGCCGATCTCCTCGCACAGACTTCGCAGCCCGTTGTGAGTTCCCGGCCCACCCGAGGGACGTAAACGGAGATGTGCCAGGGGTAGGTCGACATCGTCGACTACCACCAGCATCGATTCTGGCGCCAGACCGAATTCTCCCAAGAGCCAACGCGCCGCCTTCCCCGACCGGTTCATAAAGGTCAGGGGACGGGAGAGCAGGACCAAGCGACCGACGGTGATCACCGCAAGCTCGCCGACCGGACGTTGAGCCCAGTCCATCACGCCGAGTCGCCTCGCCACCTCGTCGATCACCCGAAAACCAATGTTGTGGCGGGTACCCCGGTAGTCGACACCCGGGTTGCCCAGCCCCAATACCAGATCGATGGTCATGGCGAGATGCGAGGCCTGTGTCGAATCGAGTCCTACTCGGACCCTTCGCCCTCTTCGGCGTCTTCGCCCTTGCCCTTGCCAATGACCTCGGGCTCGGCGGCCTCGGAGATGACGGCTTCGTCCTCGAGGACCTCTTCCTCGACCTCTTCCTCGATGACACGCGGGATCTCGATGACGACCACGACTCTGTTTTCGTCGTCCAGGAACTTCGCGTTCTCGGGCAGCTGCGAGGCGAGGTCCGCGACCTTCAGGTGCTCACCAACCTCGAGATTGCTGATATCGAGGACAAACTTGTCGAACATCTCCCGTGGCAGGATTTCGAGCTCGATCTCGCGCGACACGAAGTCGATGCGGCCGCCGTGGCGCACGCCGACGCAGTCGCCGATAAGCTCCACCGGCATTTTGACCGTCAGCTTGTGGCCGCGTGTGATGCGGATGAAATCGATGTGGATGAACGTGCCGCTGATGCGGTCCACCTGGAGCTCCTTGATCATCGCGAGGCGTTCCTCATCCGTGTCCTTGAGCTTGAGGAGGAAGATGGTGTTCTCGCCCGCCGCTCCCTTGAGGATCTCCTGGACAGCGTGCTCGTCTACCGAGATCGCGACCGGGGGCTTGTCTCCACCGTAGAGCACCGACGGAACCCTTCCCTGATTGCGCATCCTCCCGGCTTCGCCGGAGCCGCGGCCTTCTCGGGCCTCGACTGTGATCGTGATTTCTGGGGTCTGTGTAGCCATGAACGTAACTCCCTTGATGATTACTTTATTTCTATACGAAAAGGCTCGAGACCGACGCGCCCTCGTGGATTCGGCGGATCGCCTCTCCGAGGAGCACGGCCAGAGACAACTGCTCCACTTTGGGGCACGTCTTGGCCTTCTCGCTGAGGGCGATAGTGTCGGTCACTATGACCTTTTCGATCGGTGATGCATTGAGGCGGTCGATGGCGGGGCCCGAAAATACCGGGTGAACGCCGGTCGCGTAGACCGAGCGGGCTCCGCGTTCAATCAGCGCTTCCGCCGAGTTGACCAGGGTCCCGGCAGTATCGATGATGTCGTCGACGATGACGCAGTCACAGCCTTCGACATTTCCGATGACATTCATGATCTCTGCCCGATTTGCTTCCGGCCGTCGTTTGTCCATGATCGCGAGGTCGAGCTTCAGACGTTTGGCGAAAGCCCGAGCTCGTTCAACGCCGCCCGCGTCCGGAGAAACCAGCATCGGATTCGGGAGCGCCTTGCGGCGAATTGCCTCAATGAGAACCGGCGCCGCATAGAGGTGGTCCACCGGAATATCGAAGAAGCCCTGAATCTGTGCTGCATGGAGATCGATCGTCAGCAGCCGATCGGCGCCCGCAGTTGTGATCAGATTCGCGACCAGCTTGGCCGTTATCGGCACCCGCGGCGCGTCCTTCCGATCCTGACGGGCATAACCCATGTAGGGCATCACCACGCAGACCCGTGTCGGCGAAGCCCTGCGAAGGGCGTCGAGCATGATGAGAAGCTCCATCAAATTGTCATTGGGCGGCGACCCGGTCGGTTGGACGATGAACACGTCGGCACCGCGGGCATTCTCCTCGATCTGACAGTACAGCTCACCGTCGGAGAAGTTGCCGAGACGCATCCTCCCCATCTCGATCTGCAGATAACCGCAGATCGACTCGGTCAACGCCGGGTTGGCGCGACCTGAAAAAACCAACAGAGGCGATTCTCTCAGCATGTACTACCTATCTCTTGGCTGGGGCGGCAGGATTCGAACCTGCGAATGCCGATTCCAAAGACCGGTGGCTTACCGCTTGCCGACGCCCCAAGCGCCGGAGAGTATACAAGATTTCATAATCGACGCCTCAATCCTTGTCGGCGTCGATCGATGGTGCGTCGCTCGCCCAGAATTCCTCATTGAAAAGTCTGGCCGACAACCGGTCAAGCACCGATGTGCTTTTCTCCTTGCCCTCGGATCCTTGCTTGTCCCGGTCTGCAACCATTCGGTTCTGCCGGGCGGATGCGTACTCCTCGAGAACTCGTTGCTCGATCTGCTCACGAGTATCGCTGTTGAGAGGGTGGGCGATGTCGCGCATCTGGCCGTTTCGCGTTTTGCGAGCCGGCATGGTCACAAAGACCTGCCCCTCGCGCCCCTCGACGACCCGCAGATCGTTGACAATGAAACTATCGTCGAAGACAACGCTGGCAAAGGCACGTACCTTGCCACCCTTTGCCGGACTGATGCGTACCTCGGTCACCTTCATTCTTTCCTCCTGACAGCCCGATTATTTCACCACCGGACGCCCGCGTGAACGTCCAAGGGTGGAACCTACATGTACATCCCAGCTTTCATCAAAGCCATCCGGCCCGTCTCCCGCGGCTTCGAGATCGGGGAAAATGGCGAACGCTGCGGCGCCTGAGCCTGTGACCGCCGCACACAGCGGGCCCATGGCTTTCAGCGCGGTCACGGCACGTCCAACCTCCGGCCAATTTTCGACCACCACCGGTTCGAGATCATTCCCGAGTTCCTGCCATGGCGGTACGATCAATCCGGCCCTGTCCAATCCGGCCGCGAAGGCGTCTACATTAGCCTTCGGTCTCCGTGAGGTCAACTGGGACCCACTCGCAAAGCGGTTGTAAACGTCGGCGGTCGCCACCTCGATCGGCGGCGTGCACACGACCACGACACAATCGACCAGATCTGGCAGCGGCCGAATGATTTCGCCCCGTCCGGTTGCCAAGGCCAAGCCGCCGGTCAGGAAAAATGGCACATCGGAACCGATCTCGGCCGCAAGCTCCCACAGCACAGACGCCTCGAGGTGCAAACCCCACAACTCGTCGAGAAGAACCAGCGTTGCGGCTGCATCCGATGATCCGCCGCCAAGGCCGGCGCCGATCGGTATTTTCTTGGCGAGCTCGAATCTCGCGCCGGCTTTGACGCCGGTGTGCCGCCGGAGGGCCTCGGCCGCACGGATCATCAAATTGTCACTGCCAGACGATACGGCTCCAGCAGGCTCCACCTGCAGATCGAGGACATCAGATGGAGCCACCGTGGCTCGTATCTCGTCGGTCAAGTCGATTGTCTGGAGCAGTGTTTGAACCTCGTGATATCCATCACTTCGTCGGCCCAGAACCCGCAAATCGAGGTTGATTTTGGCCGGAGCCGTGATCGAAAGGTTCATCATTCGGGTTCAGCACCGCAGAGCGGCAGATTGGGAGGCGGAGGCAATTCGCCGCCCTCACTCCACTCCAGCCGCACCAGATCGAGTTCCGCCCACCGACCGTCGGCGTTCTCCACCCGAACGAAACCGGGCACGGAGAGATGGTGGTCGCTGAGCTCGAAGCGCCAACCCCTACCCCGGGCACTGATCTCCTCGACCAACACCGCCCGCCAGGGATCCGCGACGACCGTGACCAGGGCCGCCCAGCGCAGGCCCTCGACCAGAATGCGGCCGTCCTCCCGGGGAGCGACCCAATCGTCCTCGGTGGCTGGAAGTCTGCCGACAAAAAGGCGCACCGCCTGCGGCAACGGCATGGCCGCCACCCCGAGCGCCTGTTCGAGATCGGTGGCCTGGATCTGACAACCCTTCCGGAGATCGAAGAACGTCGGCTGCTGCGAACCGGACCAGGACGTCAAGGACACCGCCGCGCCGAACGGTTCGGACACCGTAAGCCGCCCGGCCTCCCCACTGGTCAACACCGACATCCGCAGACCGCCCGACGATGAGACGCGCAACCGATAGAGGACTGCCGGATCCCCGGTCAGCGGGCGGTTCAACCTTTCGATCGCGGCCTCGGGATCGACGGGCACGGTTACGGGAGCCGTCGACTGGCAGCCCACGAGTCCAAACGCAAGCAACGAAGGTGCCATGATCCACGTCGCCGCGCGGAGGCCGATGGCGGCGACAACACTGTGGCGCTCGCTATTCATCATCGGTGCGGTCGAGCAGAGAGCGCACATGGTCAGGGTCCTCACAGCCCATATCGAGTCCAAGCACCAGGTAGCGACGAGCCTCCGTTCGATCGCCGCCGGCAAGCAGTACTTCCCCGAGGTGGCAGTAAATGGTGCCGTCCCCGATATTTCCTCCGAGATCGACCGCTCGACGAAGCCAGCGTTCGGCCTCCGCGAGATCGCCGAGCCGATAGTGGACCCAGCCCAGGCTGTCGAGGTAGGCCGAGTTCTCGGGGTCGAGCGATACTGCTCGGGCGATCAACTCCAGCGCCTCTTCGAGGTGCATCTCACGGTCCGCCCACATGTAGCCGAGGTAGTTCGCGGCATTGGCATCGTTCGGCTCGGTGTCCACCAACTGCCGGAAGAGCGATTCAGACTCTTCAACCTGGTCAAGCTGTTCCAGCGCGGCTGCACGGGTGAAAATGAGATCTCGTTGATCGCCAAAGCGATCGATGGCCACCGCCGTCTCCTTGTCAACTTCCTGCCAGCGCTCCAACGCCTGCAGGACCTGCAGACCTGTCAACACGTTCTCCAGCCCATCGTCGTCGAGCAGCGGCCGCAGCCGGCGCCACGCTCTCGGGTCTCCCAATCTCAGACGGAACTCGGCCTCCATCGCCTCCGCTTCGGTCTGCGCCCTCCCAACGAGCGACGGCTGGAGTCGTACCAGCGCAGCGATACCGTCCTGCCATTGCTCGTCGCGTCGGAAGGTCTCTGCGAGCAACCGCACGTAGTCAGCACCAACACCCCCGACATCAGCCACGCGATCGAGCCACTCCCTGGCCACCAGCGGGTTGCCGGAGATCAGCTCCAGCCGGGCTGCGGTTGTTACGCAGCGCACGGCTTCGGGAGAATCGATGCGGTCCTTCACCACTTCCCACGCGCGGTCCAACCACTCACGGCCCTTTTCATGGTCGCCGGTGCGGCTCGAAGACCAGGCCATCGCCATCATCAGATCGAAATCTCTCGGATTTTTGCGAATCAATCGTTGCAGGCGGGCCGTGGCCTCATCGTACCGGCCGAGAGACGACAGGAGATGGGCTTCCAAAGTCTGTGCGCGGGCCGAATCGGGCGCACGTGCCAAAACGCGCTGGACGGTTTCAAGGCTCAGCTCCAACCGTTCGCCCTCCCACAGAAGGACCGCAGCACGCATCAGCGAATCGAGATCAATGTCATCCAGCCAGCCAAGCATCAGTTCGCCGGCCACGCCCGGACGCCCAAGCTCGACCAGCATCTCAACCAGTTTCTCTTGACAGGTCTGCGCAAAGGGCCCGCCATCCGCGCAGGAGGTATAGAGCTCGACGGCTTCCTCGGAACGACCGGTCGCGTGCAACAGATCGGCATGCAGAGCCTCGAGCCGCGGATTCCCGGGACGGCCCTGCCTCAAACCGGCGACGATGGCCTCTGCCTCAGCGAATTTTCCCTGGCGCTGCAGGACCTGAGCGAGCGAAAAGAGGAGGTTTGGGTCGCCCTCGTTGCTTTCAATCGCCGACCTCAAGGCCGCCTCTGTCTTTGTCAACAGCTCCGGATTCCGTGACGACAGCTGGGCTAACGCCAATGCACGAATGCGAAGCCCCTCCGGACCGGGGTCCGGTGCGCCGTCGAGAACCTCCACGGCCCGGCCGGCCATGCCGACATCGACAAGAAACGTCGCAAACGCGAGCCGGATCTCGTTGACTTCAGGCGCTTCTTCCACAGCGGCGGCGTACGCCTCCATGGCCTCCCGAAAGCGGCCGTTGGACTCCAGGACCCGGGCTTCGAGATACAGTTCGAGACCGTCGGGCAGGCCGTAGGCCGGATCATTCGGCACATCCTCGGCGACCACCATCGTGGCCGCAATCATGATCGTGCTCAGTACAAGACTCTTCCTCAGCATTTCATCCCTTTTCGTTGCTTTGGACGGCTATGCATCGCTCCGTTCAAAGCATGCAATCACGAGTGTACCCTGTATTGTTCCCGCCGACTTTGGGGTTGTCTGTTAGAATCCCCGCCGATGACGGAACCAGAACACCCCCGGTCGCTGTTCACTGACCAGACATTTCACGACGTGGATCTTCCAGAGCCGATTCAGCGTGCCATAGATGATCTCGGCTTTACGAACCTCACACAGGTCCAGGCCGAGGTGCTGCCGATTTCACTCGCCGGTGGCGACGTCGTAGCTCAGGCCCAGACCGGCTCCGGAAAGACCGCAGCATACCTGCTGACGATATTTACGCATATCTTGCGTGTCCCCAAAAGCTCTCCGCCCGAGGCTCCGCGGGCTTTGATCGTCGCCCCGACCCGCGAGCTGGCGGTGCAGATTTCGAACGATGCCGAGAGCCTCGGGCACCACGCCGGCATCCGTACCCACGTCGTCTTCGGTGGGCTGGATTACCGCAAACAACGCGAGATCCTCGAGCGCGGTACCGACCTGCTGGTAGGCACGCCGGGTCGGCTCATCGACTACCACAAGAAGGGCTCGTACTCGCTGCGACAGACCGAAATGGTGGTCATCGACGAATGCGACCGCCTCTTTGACATGGGCTTCTCCGAAGACTTGCGCTGGCTCCTGCGACGCATGCCACACCCCACCGAACGGCAGTCGATGATGTTCACCGCCACGCTTTCACAGCGAGTCATGACTCTCGGCTGGCGACAGATGAACAATCCGGCCGAGGTGGTTGTGAGCGCCGAGCAGCTGACCCCCGACACCATCCACCAGGTGCTCTATCACGTCGCGACCCGTGAGAAACTTTCCCTGTTGCTCGGTATCCTCGAGCGGGAAGGCAGCTCGCGAACCATGATCTTCGTCAACACGAGGTATCGAGCGCAGCGATTGGTGGATGACCTGCGGCACCACGGCTTTTCGGCTCGCGCTCTTACGGGCAACGTGGTGCAGACGAAAAGGCTGCGCGTGCTCGACGAGTTCCGCGACGGCAAGCTGCCCATTCTGATTGCCACCGATGTCGCCAGCCGCGGTCTCCATATCGAGGGCGTCAGCCACGTCATCAACTATGACCTCCCCCAGGACTCCGAGGACTACGTCCACCGCATCGGCCGTACCGCCCGCGTCGGCGCCGAAGGCAAGGCGATCACTCTCGCCTGCGAGGACTACATCTACTCCCTCGACGCCATCCAACGTTTTGTCGGGTACGAGCTGCCCACCGAGTTCGCCGACGAAGAGCTCTATGCCGAGGTCCGACCTCGGGATCGCCGGCCCCACCGCACGGACTCCCGACGCCCCCTATCCTCGACATCCCGACCCAGCCAGCCCTCCGGTGGTGACGGAAATGCCAAGCCCCGCAGAAGACGACGGCGGAGGCGCAGGCCCGGTGGAGGCGGGGACGGCAAGGGCGAGCCGAAAAGCTGATACCAGCAGCCCTCGCGGGCGAGTTAAGGGTTGAGAGTTAAGAGTAAAGCCCACACGCCCCCGATATACCTTGACTCTTTACCAGCCTGTCATCGCCCCCCAAGATCGAGGGTCGGCGCGTCGTCATCGGACCAGTCCGGAAGCAGGGGCCCTTCGATCGAGGGATCGCACCACACGACGTCCCTCGGCGCAGCTTTCAAATTGGCGGTGGCCACCACAGCCCGGGATTCCAGCTCGACAATCTGCAGCTCGCCACTCGTCAACCCGGCCGCAACGTGGCGACCGTCGGGCGAAATCGCCAAACGCACGGGTTCGGCTGCGAGTGGGACGGTCCACTCCTTCTTTTTCTGTAAATTGCCATTTTTATCCTGTTTCATTTTCCAGATCAGGATCTCGCCGCCTCCGCCGGTTCGCGCGACAGCCGTCACCAGCGTGGAGCCTTCTTCGGCAAATACAAGGTCAACTGGCGTTTCTTCAATCGAGAACGCCGCGACAGGCTTCAGGGTCGCCGGTTCGACAACGATCACCTGATTCCCCTCAGCCTGCGCGAGAGCCATCAATCCGAAACCGAACGAGAGCGCGAAATGACGAACATCTCCCCCCAGGGGGAGGCGATAGACCACCCGCCCCTCGGTGAGGTTGACCGCGGTCAGGCTTGCTTCACTGCCGGCGTCGGGCAACCTTTCCAGAACCAAAAGCACGGTATTGTCTGCCAGGACGGCCACCTGCCACGGATGTTCGAAAGGGATTTCGAACCTGTTCATCAGGGCGCGTTCCGGGTAGCTCATTACCAGCAAATGCTTCGCCAACACCAGGTACCGGTCAGGCAATGTCCCGAATCGAGGCATTGTGACGCCCGGGATCGAGTCTCTGGGAGTCAGGGTCCGGAGATCGAGAACGGTTGTGTGGTTGTTGACGAGGTCCGGAGCGAAGAGGATGCCGCCCGGGGCCGGGAAAAGCCACGCGACCGGCCCCGAAGTTATCGACCTCGTATTTCCGGTCGCCGGATCGACCAAGACCACCTCATTGCCGGCCGAGGCAGCCACAATCCCGACCGGGAGTTTGTCTTTCGCTGCATCCACTGAGGGACAGAGGGCAAGAACGAGCGCAAACGCGACAAACCGTGATGTGATCTTCACCATCTTTTACTCTCCGACAAAGCTACTCGACCTCGAGGGGACGACCACGCGCCTTCCAGCTCAGAATCCCGCCCTTCAGGTTGAAAACCTCTTCATAGCCGACGTCGAAAAACAACCTCATCGCTCGCGTCGAACGCCGGCCGGAACGACTCACCAAAAAGATCGGACGATCACGCGGAAGGTCTTCGATTGCGCCAACGACGTCCCGCAACGGCAGCAAACGTGAATTGGGGAGGTGTCCGAGCTCGTACTCCTCAGGTTCGCGGACGTCGATCAGGAGCGCATTATCGCCCTCCTCGGCCACGGCATCTTCGAACTCCACGACTTTCAGGTGTTTCAGCGGGAAAAGAAGCCGTCCGGTAGACGTCGGTAGACGCCCGTCGTAGGGATGCTTGACGAGCGGCTGGCACTCGGCAAAGACCCGGTGCTCACACTCGTAACAGCAGACGGCGGAATCGATGACCTCGTTGAAAAGAAATTCCACGGCCTGGTCAGGCTCGAGAAAACGGTCACTTCCTAAGATGTGCTCGAACCCGGTCCGGCGCATGAAATCGCGGACGGCCGGCCGCACGTGCGTCAGGTACAAATCGCCACCCGCTCCGCGATACATCCGCAGGATCCCTTCGAGCACGTCGATTCCCGACAGATCGCTTCGGTCGACTCCGTGCATCCGCAGCAGCAGCGCGGTCTGACCAGGGTTCGCCTCGAAGTTGGCCAGAAGAGCGTCCTCGATGTGAGTCGCCGCGCCGAAGAACAGCGAACCCTCGATTTTGACGATCCCGAGTTGCGGGCAAACCGGAGCGCCGGGATTGACAACGAACTGGTGAAAGTTTGCGTCCGGGACCACAGGTTCGACTGTCGGCATGCTCGACTTATAGATATAGATCGCCAGCGACAGAATGACCCCGGCCAGAACCGCGAACTCGAGCGGAACCACAAGCGTCGCGACGAAGGTAGAGACCATGATCCCGGTCTCGGACCGGGAACCGCGCATCACTCGGCGCACCCCCCGCCAATCGACCATCCGATAGGCGATGAGCATGATGAGCCCGGCCAGGCTGGCCCGCGGCAGGTAGGCGGCGAGAGGCCCAAAGGCGAGCACACCGGCAAGGATGAACAGACCGCAGAACACGCTCGACATCTGGCTGCGAGCCCCGGTCTGGAAGTTCACGGCAGAGCGCGTGAAGGATCCGGACGAAGCATAGCCGCTGAAAATGCCGGCGGTGATGTTGGCCATCCCTTGACCGATGAGCTCCTGGTTTACATCGAGATGCTCGCCGCTCTGACGGGAAATCTCACGCGCAATCGAAATCGCCTCGACGAGACCGAGGGCGGCGACGGCAAGCGCTCCCATGAGAAGGGCGCCGCCGATATCGCGCTCGAACATCCATCCGATCGAAAAGTTCGTGACTTGCGGGATCGCACGAGGCACCTCGCCAACTACGGCGACACCGAGCCGATCAACGCCCAACACCGCAACTGCAGCTCCCGTAGCGACCAGGGCCACGATCGCGCCGGGCAAACGCCTCGTGAAACCGTCGATCACGAGAATCACCAGCACCGTGACGACGCCGAGAATGAGGCTCGTGACGTGAAGCTGGTCGAGGTTTGCGATGAGATTCAGCATTGTATGCCAGAGGTGAGGGCTGCGAGGGATATCGATATTCAACAGATTTCGCAGCTGGCCGACGGCAATCAGAACACCGGCGCCGGCGGTGAACCCGAGCAGCACGGAACGTGAGGCAAAATTGACGAGCATGCCGAGCCGGGCAAAGCCGAAGACGATGCACAAGACCCCCACCATCACCGCCATAACGCTGGCGGCAACCAGGTACTCCTGGGCGCCGATTGCGGCGAGCGGCGTCAAGATGGAGAGGACCAGAATCGAGATCGCGTTGGTCGGTCCGGTCGAAAGGTGCCGAGAGGAACCCCACAGGGCCCCCGCGATCGTCGCCACGACCGCCGAGTAGAGTCCATAGGTGGGGGGCAGGCCGGCAATCGCCGCATAGGCAATGCACTGCGGTATGGCGAGCACTGCAACCGTCGCACCGGCCACCAGATCGGGACGGATGTGACGCCGACGATACCCACCGAAGATATCTAACGGCCGTGCGAACGACCTGGCGTATCTACTCACGGATTCCACTGAGGCCACCTTCAATCCTCCCGCCCTAAGCATAGCCGAGGGCGTTGAGATACTCTCAACCCGTGACCAGATTGACCGTCAATCTCAAGCGTCGTGCCATCAGCGAGGGATTCGACCTCGTCGGTGTAGCCGAGGCCGCCAAAGCGCGGAGCGTCGGCAACCTCGAGCGTTGGCTCGACGCCGGGATGCACGGCGAAATGGCGTACATGGCGCGCGCCCGCCGAGTCCGTTCCGATCCACGATTGCTGCTGCCCGGATGCACATCGGTCGTTGCAGTGGCCATGAGCTACCGCTGCGACCAACCCGATTCGACCACGGGTGATGTCGATGACGGCCATGCTTGGGTGTCCCGCTACGCTTGGGGTCGCGATTACCATCGCATCCTCAAAAAGAAATTGGTTCGACTCGGACGCTGGCTCGCCGAACAACGGTCTGGTGCCCAGTGGCGGGCTTGTGTCGATACGGCACCGATCCTCGAACGGGAGTGGGCGGCACGGGCGGGTTTGGGCTGGATCGGCAAAAACACACTCCTCCTCAACCGCGAGCTTGGTTCCGAGCTCTTTCTCGGCATTCTGCTCACCGACCAGAAACTGGTGCCGGATGGGCCTCGAACCGAACACTGCGGCACCTGCACAGCCTGCCTTGATGCCTGCCCCACGGCGGCCTTTCCCGAGCCAAAGGTGCTCGACGCCCGCAGCTGTGTCGGCTATCTCACGGTCGAACATCGGTCCGCGATTCCAGACGAACTTTGGTCTGGCGTCGGAACAAATATCGCCGGCTGCGATATCTGTCAGGAGGTCTGCCCCTGGACCCGCCGCGCTCCGGCCGACCTCCACCCGGAGTTCGCCCCGGAAACCAGGCGCCTGCGGCCGAAACTCGGGGATCTCGAGGGTCTCGATGAAGAAGGATATGCCGAGTGGCGGAAGGGCAGCGCTCTCAATCGCATCAGGTACGAGCAATTCCGCCGCAATCTCGAGGTAGCTCGGAAAAATCTCGAACAAAGGGGAAAATGAACTCTCAGCTGTCAGCCATCAGCTTTCGGTTCCCCCACCCACCCAATTCGGGCTGATTGATGACGGCTGAAAGCCGACTGCTGAGGGCGGAGCCCGGTCAGGTTTTCTTCTGGGGTCGCAAGACCATGGTCAGGTCACGACCCTCGAGCCTGGTCGGCATGCGCTCGATGATCGCCACGTCCTCGAGATATTCACCCACGCGCTTGAGCAGGTCGAACCCGTTCTCCGGGCGCCGCATCTCTCGCATCCGAAACATGATAGTGACCTTGACGTGCTTCCCCTGTTCGAGAAACTTGCGCGCGCGACGGGTCTTCGTTTCGAAGTCGTGGATGTTGATGTTGGGTCTGTATTTGACCTCTTTGACGTCGACCTGGTGCTGCTGTTTCCTGGCTTCGCGGGCTTTCTTTTCCTGCTCGTATCGGAACCGCCCGTAGTCCATGATCTTGCACACGATCGGCCGCGAAGTGGCTGCGACCTCGACGAGATCAAGACCCTTCTCTTTGGCAAGTGCGAGGGCCTCTTCGACCGGCACAACTCCGACCTGATTTCCTTCGTCGTCAACCAGGCGCACTGGAGAGAGCCTGATCCGTTCATTGATACGCACCTGCGGTGCATCGGGGTCATCGCGAAACGCGAACTTTCTGATGGTCGTCCTCCTTTGGACAGTGTTTTCGATCAGTTGTCTTTGGCCGCCCACGACGGCTGACAATACAAAGCGGAGTATAACACCCGAGTCTCGAAAAACGTCGGTCTGTCAAGGTTTTCGATGAATCTTCCGGCTAATCCAATGATCGGCCGACCACCCGTATCCAGATAGTGACGACCGCGACCCCGAGGAGCAGCAGAATCCAGGCAGGGACGCCGGTAGCGGCGTAGGCCAGATAGCCGACCAGCACGGCGACCGCGGCCGCCAACAACGCATAGGGAAGCTGGGTTCGCACGTGGTCGACGTGGTCGCACCCCGAGGCCATGGATGAAAGAATCGTAGTATCCGAGATCGGTGAGCAGTGGTCGCCAAATACCGCGCCCCCGAGGATCGCGGCGACCGAAGCCGCCAGGATACCGGGGGCATCGCTCGTCGACACCAGTGCCAGCGGCACCGCGAGTGGAGTAAGTATCGCCATTGTTCCCCAGGACGTCCCGGTAGCGAATGAGACTGCCGCAGCAACGAGGAAAATGGCCGCCGGCAGCAACGACGGCGGCATATTTGGCCCAACCGCGGATTTGAGAAAAACAGCCGTCTCGAGATCGGTGCATACCTGGCCGAGAGACCAGGCGAGGGTCAGCACGACGAACGCCATGAACATGCTTTTGAACCCTGTGACGGTTGCTTCCAACGAGGACCGCACGGTCAATATGTTCTGCGCGACCGCAAGGACCACGGCCGCGGTCAGGCCAATGAAGCTCGCCCACAGGAGAACGGTGAACGGATCCGAGGCACCAATGACGCGGCTCAGCGACACCGACGTCTCACCGGCTTCGACAAGACCCTGGCGTCCCGTGTAATAGAGCCCGATCAGGGTCGAGGCTATCACCATGGCGATCGGCACTACCGCGTTCCACCAGTGGCACGGTACCCCCTCTACCGGAGCAAGGTCAGAACCCTCGAAGTCGGCGAGGGGTTGCGCCCCTGCTGCCAGCAAATCTCCCTCCCTCGCCCGCCGCTCCGCCAGTAACATTGGCCCCCAGTCCCGTCCCGAAACCGCAATGACAAAGGTGGCGGTGAGGGCGAAGACCGGGTAGAAGGAATAAGGCAGCGAGGCGAGGAACACCGAAAACGGATTCAGGTCCGAACCCGCCTTGGTGAGCGCATCACCAATCAGTGAGACCTCATAACCGATCCAGGTTGACACGAGAGCGACACAGGCAACTGGTGCGGCTGTGGAGTCGACCAGGAAGGCCAGCTTCTCTCGGCTGATTTTGTGCCGATCGGTCACAGGGCGCATCGTGTTGCCAACGATGAGAGTGTTCGAATAGTCATCGAAGAAAATCAACACACCCATCACCCAGGTCACTACCTGGGTGCGGCGCGGCGTGGTCGCCAGCGGCTCAAGGGCACGCACAACTCCGACCGTGCCGCCGCTCTTGCTGATTACCGCCACCATGCCACCGAGCAACATCGAAAAAACGATGATGCTCATGTGGTCCGAATCGCTGAGCGCATCACGTACGTAGGTGTCGATGACTCGTAGGAACCCTGCAAAGGGGCCACTGGCGGCGAGCATGGTCGAGCCAACCCACACCGCCATCAGGAGGGCAATCAGGACATCGTGAAAGGCGAGGACCAGCACAATCGCGACCAGCGGCGGCAGCAGGCTCCACCAGGAATTCACGGCCGAGTCCACGCCCGGCAGCAAGGACAGAATGCCCAGAGTCGCGAGCAAAATCAGAACGGTCTTCAGCCAATGCGGCACGGGGGGGAGGTTAGCACGACCGCCCACCCACCCAGGTTCAGGGGGCAGGGTCCAGGGGGCAGGTCCCACCCTCCCCCCAGTCGCTTGTGGCTCGATATCCGGGGTGGGTGGGCGGCCCTGAACCCTGAACCCTGCGCCCTGCGCCCATGGCAAGGCCCTGACTTCTCCGTTAGTCAGCTACCATTGCTCCTGTGCCAACGATTGAAGACGAAGCCCTGGTCCTCGACCACCACCCTTTCGGCGACCGCCATCTGGTGCTGACGGTGCTCACCCACCAGTCCGGTGTGCAACGCGGCGTATTGAGGGGCGCGCGTGGCGGCAAGGCGCCGACTGCGGCTGCGGCTCAGATCATGTCTTTGGTGCACGTCGGCCTGTTCCAGAAACCCGAGGCCGAGCTCGCCACCTTCCGCCACCTCGATCTCGTGACGAGTTCCTTTCCGCTGACCCGCGCGCTCGACAGGGCGACGGCGGCGGCGGTCGTCGCCGAGCTCCTGATCACCTACTGCCCGCCGGCCGAACCATCGGAGCGCGCATTCCGGCTCGGCGTTTCGTGCCTCGAGGCACTTCTCGAGGAAACCCCGGCCGACACAGTCGTCGCCTATGCAGAGTTCTGGATCCTCGCCCTCGGCGGGGTTCTGCCCTCGGGTACAACCATCGCAGAGACGCTCGGCAGTGATGGCGCCGGTCTTCTCGCTTCGTTCCGGAACAAGGCGGTGAAGGAGGTCCCGACAGCTGTGACACCATCCGTCTCGAGGTGGCTCGACGAACAGGTTCGCAACGAGGCAGAAAGACCTCTCCGCGCGTTGAGCTTTTACCGGCAAACAGCCTCGCCCGGTGGAGCACTCGATGGATCGAATAGCTGACGCGACCAATGCAATCGGAATCGAACGCCTGCCTGGCGTCACGGTTCTCGAGTTCGCATCACCAATCCTCTCGCTGGACGTCCTCGATCGGCTCTCCTCGACCCTGGTAGCGTTGGCGGCGGAAAATGCGTGTGATCCCCTGGTCCTTTGCTCAACACACCCGAGCGTCTTTTTGGCCGGCGCCCACCTGGCCGAAATCGTCAATCTCGACGCCTCGTCGAGCGGGCCCTATGCGCGACGCGGACGGCGCGCCATCCGGAATCTCGAGAAACACCCCGCACCGACTGTCGCCGCAATCAACGGTTCCTGCTCCGGCGGCGGCTTCGACCTCGTCCTCGCCTGTGACGCGCTGATTGCAGGTCCCAACGCACGCTTCAGCCATCCCGGCATCCGACGCGGCCTGGTCACGGGATGGTCCGGGACCACCCGCCTGCCCTCAATGCTCGGAAGCGCCACCGCACACGCTGCGTTGCTGGAGACCCGCGAACTCGATCCGGTCTCTCTCTCGATCCACGGAGCAATCCTTCGGACCGCCGAAGATCCCCGTGCAACCGCAATCGACTCGGCCCGGCAGATGGCCTCTCTGGATCCCGCGAGATGTCGCCTGTGGCGGGCTCTCCGAGGGCCCGGTTTCATTGACAGATTCCACGCCTTCGTGGTACATAAGTTATGACAGTGGAGGACTTGCCACAATCAAATCGGACAATTTTGGGCCTCATTTGACGGTCGCACCGCGGTCGGGTGGTGTGGCCGCGAGAGGGAGTTGGGAGAGCCATGAGCCGCACGATTCTGCTAGCCGACGACAGCCTCACCATCCAGAAGGTCGTGGAGCTCACATTTGCCGACACGGAGTACGAAGTCGTGGCGGTGTCGAGCGGCGACGATCTCCTCCAGCGCCTTCCCGAGGTCCGACCGGATCTCGTGATCTGCGACGTCATCATGCCGGGACGTGACGGCTATGACGTGTGTCAGGAAATCAAATCGAATCCAGACTTCCTCCACCTTCCAGTCATTCTGTTAACCGGCACCTTCGAGCCCTTCGATCGTGACCGGGCCATCGCCGTCGGCTGCTCCGAGATCATCACCAAACCGTTTGAGGCGAAAAAGCTGGTCGACGCTGTGGGACGCCTCGCTGCCACGCCCGCTGCCCCCCCTCCGACGGCTGCCGACACCCAATCAATCGGCCCCGAGGATCTCTCAGGGCCGGATGACGATAGCGAGCTCGACGACACCGCGGTCAGTCAGGAGTTCGGACCTGGAGAGGCGGCCGCCGAGGATTTCGCCGCTGCTGCTCCGGTTGAAGAAAGCGCAGTCGATGAACCACCCGTCGTGCATGCCGTGGAACCGGCGCCAGACGAGTTCGAGCTCGGCGGCGACATCGGAGACCTGGAGCTGGACACGACGGAGCTCCCTGACGTAGAGGCCCCACTCGAAAAATCTGAGCTTGCCGAGTCCATTCCTGACCCCGCCAAAACCCTTATCGCCGAGGATTTCGCCGGGATCACGGATACCGAAGATATCGGAACCGTCAACGACATCGCGGAACCCGTGCTGGCTGAGGAACCGTTCATCGACGCTGGCGCGGAGGACGAGCCGTTCCCGTCCGAAGAAGAAGACATCGAATTTTCGCCCCCCGAAGACGCCGGCGCCGACAGATCGCTGACGACGCCCATTGACGTCGCGGCGGTGATGGCCGATCACCAGCCCGAGGTGGTACCCGCCATGAACAACGAGATCGAGGAACCGCCCAACGACGCAAAAGATGACGCCGATACACAGGACTTCGGCGACAAGCCCCCAGCGCAGACTGCACCCGAGGAGCCCGTCGGAATCGGGCTCAGCGATGACGAGGTGGATCGGATCGCGAGGCGCCTGCTGGAGCTGGCCTCCGACCGCATCGAGCACATTGCCTGGGACGTGATTCCGGACATGGCTGAGGTCGTCGTGCGCGAACGAATGCGAGAGCTCGAGGCCAATGCCGACAGCGAGCCGTCGTAAGCCCAAATAGCGGAATAACTGCCTCCACACCTGTATAGTGATTCGATACCAACCCGAGGTCGATCTGTCTTCGTGACCAGAGGTGCCCGGAAGGAACGGATTTGAGGGAACGTCTCGATGATCTCATGGAGGAACTGGCACGCCACGTCGAGAACCTGGTGCTCTTTGAGGTCACGGATTCGACCCACGCGCTGGCAAGGCGGATCATCGCTGAAATGGACGAAGAGAGCCAGAAGCTCGGAGCCACCCTGATTCTTGCCGACCGCCAGGACAAGGGCGAGGGGCGGGGTGACCGCAGCTGGAAGTCTCCGGCTGGTGGCCTCTATATGAGCTGGCTGAAATCCGGAATCAAAGCCGAAACCATCGCGCAGCTGCCGATGCTGGCAGCCACTGCGGCGCAGGACGCGATCACGCGAATTGGGGTTTCGGAGGTTGGTATCAGATGGCCCAACGATATTCTGGTGGGCGGACGCAAGCTCGCCGGAATCTTGGTATTCGCGCGACACGGTGACACGACTTGGGTAACCGTCGGACTCGGGGTCAATCTCGAAACAGTGCCAATCATCGACGAAACCGAAGGCCTGCCAGCGACCTCGATCGCAGACCTCCTTGGCTCGGGCGACGTGAGGACCTGGAGGCACGATCTCGTCTGCACTTTCATTGATCAACTCGATCGCCTGATGGAAGATCCGGCGCCGGCGATCGATCGGTGGCGAAACCTCTTGATTCAGAGACCGGGCGACGCAGTCAGCGTTCGTCTCGCGTCTGGAAACGTCGTTTCAGGAACGTTGCTCGAGCTCACTGAAGAGGGATTCTTGAAGATCCGGGAGAACGGCAAAGAACGCGTCATCACCGGCGGCGACGTCATCGAAAGCTAGCCGCCCACCCACCCACCCCCGGGGCTTGGGGCTCGAGGCTTGGGGCTTGGTCAGCAGCTCGCTTCCATTGACAAGCCACAGGTCCCAGGCTCCAAGCCCTGCACTCCGTTATGATTCCTATTGAGCGAATTCGTTCACAGTTGTCTTGCTATTCGGTTTAGGAGACTTGTTTGTCTGATTCGATGACTCTGATTCTGCTCGTCTTCGGCAGCTCTCTGGCTTCCTCCCTTTTTTTCGTGCTGTCGGCCCGCATCCTCCGACAAGCGGCCGAAGAGCACACCCCGAACGCCACGGGCATGGTGGCCGTCACCCATCTCGGCGCCGCACTTTTCCTGCTGCCATTCCTTCCTGCGGCCGGCGTCGGCTCCCTGCCGGAGATTCGGACGATGGCCCCCCCCTTCGTCGTCGCTCTCATTCTGCTGACAGCCGTGCTCCATCTCGCCGCGAGGCTCTTTCATTTCAAAGCCCTCAGTTTGACGGACGTGAGCCTAGTCAGCCCCTTTGCAGCGCTCACCCCGGTGCTGACGATCTTGACGGGGTGGGTCATCCTCGCGGAGCGTCCAAGCGTTGTCGAGCTCTTCGGCATCCTGATCATCGTCGTCTCCCTGTTGGGGCTCACCAAAGCCAAGCAGATCTTCAAGGCACGGACAGGGTCAGCCGCACCTGTTTCAAGCGCCGCAAAACTCGGCCTATGGTTCGCGTTCCTTTCGACAATCCCGCCGGCCTTCAAGATTGCGGTCCAGAAGAAAGCGATCCTGCTTTCGAGCCCGTTGAGCTATGCGTTGATCATGCTCTTTTTGACGGGTGCGGGTGCGTTGTTGATCTGCGCCATCCGATTCCGCCGCCGCGATCTCCGCGCCCAGTTTCCCCCTCGCAGGCTGCGAACCCTTTTCCTCATCTCCGGTCTGCTGGCCTTGAACACGCTCCTGTTCAGCTTTGCGCTCACCTTGGGATTGGCAGCGGGAGTGAGCGCCATGGCCCGTATCAGCATCGTGTTTCAAGGCATCCTGGCATTCTGGATCGCAGGACAAAAGACCGATTTTCGGCGCAGGATATTGTGGGGCGTCGTGATTTTCTTAGGAACCGTCATCATCGGGATCGCTACTGGGTAACTGAAACGTCGACCGTTCCGGCAATCGCGCCTCAGTTGTGCTCTGACTCGTCCACCTGGAAGCCGGAAAACTCGATCCCATCCCTGGAACGATTCCCAAGGAAGACCTTCAGGGTCCTTTTCTCCTTCATCTCCAGCCGTAGGTCGCCCTCGACATCGGCAGGGTGGAGATCAGAGGGCTTCTCCAGGTGGTGCTCGTAATATCGGTCCCACCGACCCTGAACATCCGCGCCGAATCCAAAGACATCGACCTCGTCGCAGACGTGCACCGCAATCATCAGGGCGATGAGACCGGTTGAGGGAAACTGGCCATGGCCGTTCAGCCAGTTGTCATGGATGTACTTGACGAACTCCGGATGGATGATGCGAACGCGCGACGGTTCCCAGAGAAGGTCCTCCTCGACAAGGGAGAGTATTTTGCCAAAAACGTCTTTTGTGTGCAGCGTGACCGGATTCATCAAAAGGACGGCCCGGCGATCGGCCTGTTCCGGTCCGAGCGCGGTCGGCCACATCACGTGATGGGTCGTTTTTCTGCCGACATCACGATCAAACTTTGCCGTGGGCGCACGGTTCACCCGAAAAACCAAATCATGGGCATCGATCAAATTTCCATAGCCCGACCCGAGCAGATTGCGTGACGCTCCAACGACAGCACAGATCTGTCGTTCGCTGGGCTGTCCAAAGACCGGTTCTCGCGCCGAGAGCCGCGCGAACATCTTCTGAGCATCCTTCGGCGTCAAGCCCTCGGATTCCGTGCGGAAGGCCCACCAATCGAAGACCTCGGGCAGGATCCAGCCCACATTCGGCCCCCAGAGGACGTCCACGCCCTCCCTGAACCTGTCGGGAAACACAGAATCCAGCCGACGCTGCAACGGCCCCGTCCGGAGGGATGTCTTCAATGTCGGCCAGGGATCCGGGACGAGATCCTCCAAGCTGCTCGGCTCGTTTTGACCGGACCGGATCGGTTCCTGGGCAGCCAGCGGGTGGGGAACAAGAAAGAGAAGCACCAAGAAGGCCACAGACGGGATCACAATAAAGTGAAATGCCGTCGGTCGTATTTCCCTGGTCACATCGAATCTCCGACGTCGAAACTCAGCGCCGGGTCGAGGGGTCGGTCTCGGAATCCGAACCAAAACGACTCCCGCGGTAGATCCTGAGGATTTCACGCTCCTCCATTTCCCGCATGAGCTCGGCCTCGATGGAGGCCGGATGGAACTGAGAAACGTCCTCCGGAAAGTCCTCGTAGTACCGGTCCCACCTGCCGGCGGCGTCGGCGCCAAATCCAAAAACGTCGACCTCGTCGCAGACATTCAGCGCGATCATCAAGGTGATGAATCCGGTGGAGGGGTAGGCCATCCAACCCTCCGTCCAGTTCTCGTGGAGGTGCATGACGAACCCCGGCTGGATGATCCGTACACGCATGGGATCCCAGTGCAGGTCTTCGAGGACCAGGTACTGAATCCGGCCGAAGACATCCCTGGTGCTTGCCGTGACTGGAGTCATCAAGAGGTAGGCATCGCTGTCGTACTGCCACTCCTCGAGGTCCCGCGGCCACATCACGTGATGGGTCGTCTTCTCCCCAACGTCGCCCTGGTACGAATCTGTGGGCGCCCTGTTGATCCGAAAAATCAAATCATGGGCATCGATCAGGTCTCCGTACCCCGAACCGAGCAGGTTACGGGAGGCGCCGACAACAGCGCAAAGCCGTCTTCCATCGGGTTCAGAAAATACTGATGCATCACCGGCGAGCCACGAAAACATCCGCTCGGCAGCGTCCTGGGTCACCTTTTCGATATCGCCTTCTTCCAGACGGGGAATCCACCAGTCGAAGACTTCCGGCGATATCCAGCCATCGAGTGGACCCCAAATGACGTCAACTCCGCTTTTGTAGCAGCCTGGGAAGGCCGTTGCGAGTTTTTGCTGGAGAGGCCGTCTGACAGTGGTGGAGACTTCGTAGTCGTTCGCGTCGGGGGGATCGTCGTCTGCCGCCGGAGGCTCGAACTGAATGTCCAGATCATCGACTTCCACGACCGGAATTTGCTCGGTGTCCTCTCGATCCGCCCGTCGTTGCGAAACGAGGAAAATCGCGATCGCTCCACCAATCGTCGCAAGCACGATGAACCAGACAGCTTTGGATCTCATGTTCCGAGTATAATTATACGCCGCTCGAAAAACCGTTCGGAAACGGCTGATCGGTGGGGTCGAAAGCCCTGATGGCCTCTGTTTCTCAGAAGGTCCTCAGTCTCTGGAAGGACAGCCCTCGATCTCATACGAGACGCACTGTCCACATACTGTCGCGCCGACCTCTCGGCGAAGATGCGCCGCCCTCAACTCGCGGAACTTCGAGGAGTGCCAAGCACTCATGAACGCCGTATTCTTCAGGTCCCCCATATCGAAGCGCCCGTCGTGGTCGAAACAGCACGCGCTGAGCCTCCCGTCCCACGTCACATGACCCTCCGTGAAAAGAGCCCAGCAAGGGATCGGCGCCCGCATTCTGTCGTATCGGCCGGGGTTGCCGCCGGTGAACACCCATCTGGTGCCGTTTTCCTTTTTGATATGGGCCGCCTGGGAGTAGAGAGGGAGCGCATAGACCTCATCGGTGAACTCTTCGATCTCCTCGACGACTCGGGCCATTTTCTCTCGTTGTCGTTCGCCCTCGAACATGATGTAGGAAGCGTACAGCCCGCACGGGTGCCCTCCCGCCTCCCGCACCTGCCACGCGTCCTTGAGATTGGAGACGATCTCGGCGTATTTTGCCTCGGGCTTCTTGGTGATGGCGGCGAAATGCTCCGGGTCGGAGTAGTTGAGCGAAAACTTGAGGCTGTCGAGACCGGCCTCCATGCAGGCCTCGACCTTTTCGGAAGTCGACAGCGAGCCGTTGGTGGTCAAGAAAACGTAAGGAAATCCGAGGTCCTTCGCGTACCGAATCGCATCCGGGAGCCAGGGAACGAGAAAGCTCTCGCCCAGATAGAAGAGCCCGAGCTCGTCGACACCCGCCCGGAGCAGATCGACCAGGAGCTTCTCGAAGAACCCGCGGTCGATCTGCCCGACCTCCCGCAGATGCTTGGATCTTGCGCAGAATTGACACGAGAAATTGCACAGGGCGGTGAGCTCGATCTTGACGGACTTCGGGCACGGAGGCGTCTCGGAAAGACGTTCTTCCCTGATCTCTGTGATGTTGTCGATCCTCTTTGTGATCGACTCCCGCTGCATCGGTAAGCCCAAACGATCCGCCCTTTCTGCCCTTTTCAATTTCGGCCACGTCGCCTTCTACTAATATTCTAACTCTCTCAGCGGGCCGTCCCCTACGAAGCTGTTGAATCTACATAGCTTTGACAAAGAAGAAGCCAGATGCTGGATGCTGGATGCTGGATGCTGGATGCTGGATGCTGGATGCTGGATGCTGGATGCTGGATGCTGGATGCTGGATGCATCGATAGCGTGAATTCCCCTTCTCGGTTGTCAAGGGGTGGGTGGGTGGATCTGGTATCTGGGATCTGGAATCTGGCATACGGGCGGGTGGGTGGCCCGTATAGCCGTTAAGCCTTATAGCCGTTACGCTCTCGGGGAGTGGGCGGATCTAGGATCCAGTATCCAGAATCGGGTGGTGGGGCGGGCTAGGGCACCGCCTGCAAGCGCTTGAGGAATTTTGCCGGCGGCTCGAAGCCGGTGATCCGGAAGATCTCCTCACCGCCCGAGAAAACGATCACGGTCGGCACTCCCATCACCCGATACTCGGTGGCCAACGCCTGGTTTTCCTCGCTGCTCCGAGTCAAATCGACCTTGAATCGCGAGTAACCCTCGAGCAGAGCGCTCACGTCGGGCGCCGGAAAAGTCTTCTCGTCGAGCTCGCGGCAGGGCGCACACCAATCCGCATAGAAATCGAGAATCACCCGTCCGCCACCAGCGATTGCTGCTTCGACCACATCCGTCTCATATGACTGCCATGCCAGGTGCTCGGCCGATCCGTCCGCCGTTGATCCGCCAAGGTGAACCGCGGGCGCCATCACCACTCCGGCCACCAACATGGCGGCGGCCAGCACCCGCATGACGCGATCAATGGTTGGCTGCTCGTGACCCGTTCGGTCGATGACCAGGAGGTAGAGGGCACCGATAACCAGGACCGCGGACATCATCCAGCGTCCCGAGTCGCCGGGCATCAGAGGAGCCGCGAAATATGCAGCCATGGCGACCAGGATGACGCCAAACACCCGCCGCACGCCGATCATCCACATTCCAGACGCCGGTAGCTTGTTGACCGTGCCGGTAAAGGTCCCCAGGATCAGGTATGGAAGACCAAGCCCCAGCGCGAGAGTGAAGAACAGAATGAACCCAAGGAACGGATCTCCTCGCTGGCCGACATAGGTGAGGAGGCCGACCACAAACGGACCGATGCACGGCGCCGCAACAAAGCCCATCACCAGACCCATGATGAGGGCGCCGAAAACCCCACTTCTGCCGCCCGACGCACGTTGCGCCCAAACCGGTACCCGCAACTCCCAAAGACCGAACATCGAGGTCGCGAGCGACAGCAGGACAACCACGATGAGGCCGACAACCCACGGGCTCTGCAAGGCGCTGCCGAAGATCGCACCGCTGAGGGCAGCGAGCACACCGAGCATCGAATACGTAAAGGCGATTCCCATGACATACGCGAGGGCGAGAGGAAACGCGCTACCTTCGCGGTCCTTGGTCTGCTGGGTGAAGAACCCGACGGTGATCGGAATCAGCGGGAAGACGCACGGCGTGAGGTTCAAAGCGAGTCCTGCCAGGAACACCCCGATCAAAAGGAGCGGCAACGATTTCGAGCCGAGATCCGACGACTCCGGAGAATCAGCCGACCCGGAGGGTCGCGCAAGGAGTCCCTTGAAGAGCTCTTCGTTCGCGGGTTTTGACGAGCTCCCGGGGGACGCCACCGTCACATCGATTCCGGTCCGAACCTCCTCCGGAGGAAGGCACTGGGTGTTGTTGCACGCCTGTGCGGTGACTGCCACTCGCAGACGATGATCGCCTTCCGCAGTCTCAGGAACGACGAAGCCCGCCAGAATGACCGCCCTGTCCTCCCACACCTCGATCGGTGTGTCGGAGAATTCGAACTCGAGGGCTTCGCCATCCGGGAAGCTGATCACCGGAACAGGCCAGCCGTCGGGCAGGATGAACTCAACGGTCGTTGGCAGCGAAAACTCGTCACCGGGGTCATCGGAGTTGACGTGCCACCCGCGATTGATGGTCACGGTGACCGCCAGCCGCAGCTCGTCGCCCGCAACCAGTGGGGTCCGGTCGGGGAGCAGCCGCACCTTGAATACCGGGTCGGATTCAATGCCCTGGCCGGCGGCCGAACCGGCCGCACAAATCATCAACAACGTCAAAAATACGATCGTTCTTTTCATCGGCTCCCTCGTCTTCGCGGCGACATTCATTCGCCATCCAGTTCTGGAGTCAATTCCGGAGCAATGCGACGGACAATCTCCCGGACCTCTTTCGAGTACCTCTCCCAGCTCCTCTTTACGAGGTCAGGCCTTCTGGTTACCGTCATCTCGACCGATTTTTCCAGCCGCCAGCGCCGGATCGCCTCGTGATTTCCGGAGAGTAACACCTCGGGCACCGGTTCTCCCTCGACCTCGGGAGGGCGGGTGTAGCAAGGGAAATCAAGCATCCCCTCTCCAAAGCTGTCAGAATTCACCGATTCCGGATCCCCGACGACCCCCGGCACCAATCGCGACACCACCTCTATGAGAGCCATCGCGGCGACTTCGCCGCCACCGAGAATGTAATCCCCTACGGACACCTCCTCGGCTCCGCTGATTTCAAAAATGCGTTGATCGAAGCCCTCATACCGACCGCACACCAATAACAGGCGAGACTCTCGAACCAGCTCCTCGGCCAAAGTTTGATCGAGCGGCCGACCCCGCGGGCCGAGGATGATCGTCCTTGTATCGCTCTGCCGCGACGCCATGTCACGAATGGCCGCCAAAACCGGGGGCGCCTGGAGGACCATCCCGGCGCCGCCGCCATAGGGCTCGTCATCGATCTGCCGCCACTTATTGCCGGCCCAGTCGCGGAGATCGTGAGCCTCGATACCGACTACGCCGCGCTCCACAGCCTTGCCGAGCACACCAGTGGCGCGGAACGACTCGAACAGCTGAGGAAAGATGGTCAGTACGTCGAAATTCATCGTTCTACCAATAAGGACGTCGTATTGAACCACAAAGACACCAAGACACCAAGTCGTCACCAAGGTCGAACTCAACGCAAAGGCGCAAAGACGCAAAGCCACCCACCCTCCCGAAAACGCAGAGGCACAGAGACGCAGAGGCGCAGAGGGGTCGACGCTGACTTTCTTTGCCCGGCGAGGTCCCGGCCGTCCATTGACGGCCGGAAACCGTTGGGTCGGGACACCGATTCGAATGTGAACGTTCGTCACGGTGTCCCGACCCAACGGCCTGCGCTCTTTGAGCGCAGGCCTCGCCTCTTCTCTTCCTCGTTCAATAGCCGGGAGGGGCTCACCCCCATAAATACAGAAGAGAGGCAGAACCGACGCGCCGCTGGCGCGTCGGCCGGTGAGAAGACGGGCTGCGACGAACGTTCGCGTTCGGAGCAGACGATCTTCTCACCGGCGACAGGCGATTTCTGATCGCCTGTCGTTCTGCCGTCAATAAGCGAAACCATCTTTCAAGCT
>Ga0316194_10000354_pt1 | contig 28384 bp, 24 predicted proteins | sample CroRivsedime1_MG_FD_204936 | JGI IMG/M metagenome (GOLD analysis project Ga0316194, IMG submission 204936) | Coastal sediment microbial communities from Maine, United States - Cross River sediment 1 | ecosystem: Environmental > Aquatic > Marine > Coastal > Sediment | place: USA: Maine...
CGAGTGACCGGGCTGCCCGACGAATACTTCCCGAAAATTCTTGATCGCGACATCGTGGACGAGTTGATCTCTGTTACGGATGAGGACGCGTTCAAGGCTGGCATCCGGGTCGCACGCAGCGACGGTGTGCTCGTTGGACCCACGACGGGGGCGCTATTGCACGCCGCATCCGAATGGGGTGCCACGCATCCGGGCACCGCGGTTGTTATCTCCGCCGACAATGCGGCCAAGTACGTCTCGGCCTACGCAGAGTATCTATAGACCGGCGACCATCCGGCCAAACTCGTCCACTTTATCCCAGTCGGTGAACTCATTAACCGTCGTGGGGTCGGTGGGGCCTTTCGTCATCCACATGATCAGGCGAATCATCTGCTTGTCCATGAAGCCGTAGTCCGGATAGCTGATCTTGCCGGCGAACACGCCGAGGTTCTGCGGCCGCCACTTGATCTGCTTGAGGAACTTCTGCAGGTAGGGGTTCGTTTCCGGTGTGTTCTTTTCCGGTTTACGCGCAACCACGTTGACGGAAAACAACGCGTTCGGATGTGACTCGAGCGCCGCCTGGTTGTTCTTGATGAACTCGTAAACAGTCGGCTGGTGTTTGCCGTAACGAATACTCGCGCCGATCACTATTTTGTCGAAATCCCGCCCCTCCAGCGTCGGCCGATCGAGCAGATCCACGAGCTCCACCTTGTCGCCAGCCTGTTCGATGACAGATCGCAGGCGCTTGCAGATCTCCACAGTGTGACCATCGGTCGTCGAGTAAAGTAAGAGTACGTTTGCCATAGGAATTCTCCACGAACAATCTACCAAGACCTGCCGCGCCCGAGCATAGGTGGAAACCATAACTGCGGCCCGGGCGAAAATACCTTACAACAATTCTGCGGGAGAATAATTATCGCCAGCAATGCCAACATCGAGCAGCTACGCGCGGGACTTCGGGCAATTCACGACCGGGCCCTGGCGCTGGAGGCGAAGTACGAGGCGGAACTCAGCAAAGTGCATCCCACGTTCCGGGATGGCGCCCGCAATCTTGTGCACTACCTGGCACTGCGGAAATTCGACACAAACGCGTTGCGCGCAGACCTGCGCCGCCTGGGCCTGTCGTCTCTGGACTGCGCCGAGCGCAATGTGCTTGGGTCCATTGCGGCTATCGAACAGGCACTGTCCCAATTATCCGGTACTGGCGGCGCCGACCCCCTGAAGCTGGCGGAGGCACTGGGGCACCGAAATCCGACTGCGGACGATCACCGACGCGCCATTCTCGGTCCCAGCCCGGAGGGGCGTGACGTCAGTATCATGGTGACCTTACCCAGCGAGGCGGCCGACAACCGGACTCTCGTCGACGAAATGCTCGCGGCCGGGATGAACGTGGCGCGCATCAACACCGCACACGACGATGCCGACGTTTGGAAAGAAATGATAGCCAATGTTCGACAAGCCGCGACGGACGCGGGCGTCGAGTGCCGGGTCATCATGGACCTCGCGGGACCAAAATTACGCACCGGTGAGCTCAAACCGGGGCCGGGCGTCATACACATTCGCCCCAAACGCGATCCGCTGGGCCGCGTTATTGCTCCGCGACGTATTCGTCTTATACCGGACGATGTGCTGCAGCGCGGCACGAAGATTGCCGTCGTGCCGGTACACCGGGAACTCATTGAGTATGCGCAGGAAGGCGACGAGGTGCGGTTCAGGGATACGCGTGGCAAGAAACGGCGCATGCGGGTGGTCGTCAAGGATGACAAGGGCATCGTGCTCGAATCGTTCAAGGGTGCCTACATGGCGACCGGGTTAAAATTGACCCTCATTCGCCAGGAGACCGGCGAGAAGCTCGAATATCGCGTTGGCGAATTACCCGCCGTCGAGCAACCATTGCTCTTGCATGTCGGCGATACACTGATAGTTCACAAGGCCAATACGCCCGGCGAACCAGCGAAGGAAGACGCAGACGGCGTGATTCTCAAGCCGGCCCATATCGCCTGCCAGCAGCCGGAGGTTTTCGAGTACCTGTCGCCTGATGAGACGGTTTCACTCAATGACGGCAAAATTTCGGGCGTCATTCGCGCAACAAGCGAGGAACAACTCGAAGTCGAGATTACCAAGGCCAAACCGACAGGCAGCCGGTTACGCGGTCAGCGCGGAATCAATTTTCCTCAGAGCGATATCCGGTTGGCGGGACTCACGTCGGTCGACAAAACGAACCTCAAATTTGTCGCGAAGTATGCCGATGCGGTCAGCCTGTCATTTATTCGCAAGCCCGCGGACGTGGAATTGCTGCTCGCTGAACTTGATAAGCTGGGTGCCGACGATCTCGGGCTTGTGATCAAGGTTGAGACCAAGAAGGGATTCAAGAACCTGCCCAAGGTGATGCTCGCCGCGATGCGTCGCTACCCAGTCGCCATCATGATTGCTCGTGGCGATCTCGCAGTGGAGTGCGGGTGGGAAAGCCTGGCCGAGTTACAGGAAGAAATCCTCTGGGTCTGCGAAGCGGCCCGCGTACCTGTCATGTGGGCAACCCAGGTACTGGAGCAGGAAGCCAAGAAAGGCCTGCCATCGCGAGCCGAGATCACGGACGCAGCCCAGTCACAGAGAGCCGACTGCGTCATGCTCAATAAAGGTCCTCACATTCTTGCCGCCATTCGAACGCTCGATAGTATTCTGCGCCGCATGCAGACCCTGCGGTTCAGGAAATCGTCCTGACGCGAGCCTCGATACTTAATTCGTAATCCGGCTCCGCAGCTTTGCCTGTGCCGCCGCCAGCCTTGCCACTGGAACGCGAGGTCCCGAACACGACACGTAGTTCAGGCCGACATCGTGGCAGAACTGGATGGACTCGGGATGACCGCCCTGTTCTCCGCAAATACCGATCTTTAGGTCCTCGCGTTGTTCGCGACCGCTTGCGACAGCCATCTTGATGAGCTTGCCTACGCCCTTCAGGTCCAGTACCTCGAACGGATTGTCCTGCAGGATTCCCGTCTCGTTGTACATCGGCAGGAACTTGTTTTCTGCATCCTCACGCGAGAACGAGAACGTGGCCTGGGTCAGGTCGTTGGTGCCGAAGGAGAAGAACTCGACGATATCTGCCAGGTGCCAGGCACGCGTGCAGGCACGCACTGTCTCGATCATCGTTCCAAACTTGAACCCGAGTTTCTTGCCATGTTCTTCCTGGAGTCGCTGAGCGATTTCCTCGGTCATGTTTTTGACGTGTGCAACTTCCTGCGACGTGATCACCTGGGGAACCATGATCTCCGGCCGAACATCGACGCCGTCTTCTGCACATTGCATTGCGGCTTCCAGGATCGCCTGGACCTGCATTTCATAGATTTCCGGATACGTGATCCCGAGGCGCACGCCACGATGCCCGAGCATCGGGTTCACTTCCTGCAGTTCGCGAACCTTTCGAAGCATGCGTTCCTTGTGCGTCAGCGCGTCATTGACAAGCTCCTCGCTGAGTTCTTCAAGGGCTTCCGGCAGCTCGACGCGGTGATCCAGCGTAGCAAGTGCCGTCTGGCGGCCGCGCACCACATTGCGGTAGATCTGCAGGGTTTCTATCTGCTCCAACAAGTCGTGCTCGGTGGGGAGGAACTCGTGCATGGGCGGATCAAGCAGACGCACGGTGACCGGGTTCGGAGCCATGACCGTGAACAACTGGATGAAGTCGTCGCGCTGAATCGGCAACAGGCGCCCGAGGGCCTCCTTACGATCCGCTTCGTTGTTCGCGAGAATCATGTCGATGACAATTGGCAGGCGATCGCTCGCATTGAACATGCGTTCGGTGCGGCACAAGCCTATGCCCATCGCCCCGTATTCGCTCGCACTGCGTGCGGCGTCCGGAGTATCCGCATTGGCCATTACCTTGAGGTCAGCGACATCATCGGCCCAACTCAGCAACTCGACGAGGTCCTCGGAGAAATGTGCCGGGATCGTCGGTATCGCACCAAGAAAAACTTCGCCCGTTGCGCCGTCCAGGGTAATGACGTCACCTTCGCGGAGGATGTGTTCACCAACGTGCGCCTGGCGAAGCGTGACGTCGACAACGATGCCTTCGGCACCGGCGACACAGGGTTTGCCCATACCGCGTGCGACGACAGCGGCATGCGAGGTCTTGCCGCCGCGACTCGTCAGGATGCCTTGTGCTGCAAAGAATCCGTGAATGTCCTCGGGACGCGTTTCCTCGCGCACCAGGATGATAGCCTCGCCTTCGTTGCCGAGCTTCTCGGCAAGGTCAGCATCGAATACGCACTTGCCCGATGCCGCGCCCGGCGAAGCGGGCAAACCAAGGGCAACCGGCTCGGCAACGCTTTCGGGGTCGAGGCGCGGGTGCAATAACTGTTCAAGTAACTCTGGTGGGATACGCAGCAGTGCCTGGTCACGTGTAATAAGCTCTTCGCGATACATGTCGACCGACGTCTTGACGGTCGCCGCCGCGTTCATCTTGCCATTACGTGTTTGCAGGCAATACAGGATGCCCTTCTCGATCGTGAACTCGTAGTCCTGAACTTCCTGGTAGTGCGACTCGAGCGTGTTGCGTAATGCGACGAGCTGGGAGAACTGCTCGGGCATTTCGGTTTCCATTTCCAGCAGAGGCTTCGGCGTACGGATGCCGGCAACCACATCTTCGCCCTGGGCGTTGGTCAGGTACTCGCCGAACATTTCGTTCTCACCGGTACCTGGATTGCGCGTGAATCCTACACCTGTTGCACAATCATCACCCTTGTTGCCAAACACCATCGTGCAGATATTAACCGCGGTGCCATTCGCCATGTCGGGCGTGATGTGGAACTCGCGGCGGTAGTCGACTGCGCGCTTGCCCATCCAGGAGCGGAATACGGCCTCGACCGCCAATTGCAGCTGCTGCATGACGTCTTGCGGAAAAGCACTGCCGGATCGGCTGCGCACAACATCGAGGAACGCCTCGCTGATTTCTTTCAGGTGTGCCGCTTCGAGACCGACATCGGCCTTGACGCCAACGCGTTGTTTCACGGCGTCGAAGTGCTCGTCGAAGTATTCATCATCGATACCCAACGCAACTTTGCCGAACAACTGGATGAAGCGGCGGTACGCATCATAAGCAAAGCGCTCGTCGCCCGTCTGTTCGATGAGACCGGCCAGGGTTTCCTCATTCAGGCCCAGGTTGAGGACCGTGTCCATCATGCCGGGCATTGATAGCGCGGACCCGGATCGTACTGATACGAGCAATGGGTCAGAGCCCTTGCCGAATGTCTTGCCGGTCGCCTTCTCCAACTGCTCGATCTGGCTCCGAACCTCGTCCATCAGGCCGGCCGGCAGGCCGTCCCCGTCCAGATAATCGAGGCAGGCCTCGGTCGTGATCACGAATCCTGGCGGGACGTTGATCCCGATCTGCGTCATCTCGCAGAGATTTGCGCCTTTGCCGCCCAGCAGCTTCTTGTTTTGGCCATCGCCTTCGGCGAATGAATAGACGTGCTTGCTCATTTGTTTGTTCAGCCTGAGTAAATTGAAAAGTCCTCTGCATAGTCAGGGAAGACGGCAGACAGCACTATTGCGGCATACCCGTAAAAGTATGAGATATTTACAGCGCATACGGGCACGAGGACCAGTAGCGCAATGGCAAGAAATCTGAGTGGAGAGGGGCTGGCGCTGTCTGGCGGTGGATACCGCGCGAGCCTGTTTCACCTGGGCGTCACGCGCCGGCTACACGAACTCGGCGCCCTGCAAAACATCACCCGGCTCTCGAGCGTTTCCGGCGGCAGCATTCTCGCGGGGTTCCTGGCTCATCGCATGCTCGAACGTGGTGCAACCCGCCTCGAGTTCCATGATTGGGAAGCCGAAGTATCCGCACCGTTTCGCGAACTCGTTCGCAAGGACATACGCACGGGCCTCATGATTCGCCACATTGCGTGGAACTGGATCTGGCCGGCGCCGCGTGCTCGCGGCCTGGAGAGAGCATTCCGCAGGAAGATTGGCGCAAGGCGGCTTGTCGAATTACCGACCAAGTCAGATCATTCTGTGGAGTTTATCTTTCTCGCCACCAACATCGAGAAGGGCACGCCGTGGCGATTCACCGCTGAGAAAGTCGGCAGCTTCGTGACACCACCATCGATGACGATCGCAGAAGCCGTTGCCGCATCCGCGTGTTTCCCACCCATCTTCGGGCCACTCAAGGTCAGAAAGGATGGGCGCACGATTGGTCACGTGACGGACGGCGGCGTCTACGACAACACGGGCATGGAGCCAATCTGGTTGAGTAACAAGGTCGTGCTGGTCTCGGACGCCGGCACCCCGTTCGATTTCAAAGTGCCCAAATGGTTCGGCTCACGCATCATGCGCTACGTCGACATCGGTCGAAACCAGGTCGGTGCGCAACGGCGACGTGCGATCATTCGTCGCCTGCACCGCCGCTACCAGACTGTTCACGAGAACGATTCCCCGTCGCCGTGTGTGCTCGAGGGCGATGACGACTGTTACATGCGCAATCGCCGGGTGACGGACAAACCGACCGGTGCGTTCTGGCGACTGGCCAGCAGGAAGAGTAATTTTTGCGAGAATTGCAGTGACGAGTTCGAGCGGGAACTACGCGAACTCGAGAAGGACTGGTACGGCTATCCGGAAGAACTTCAGCTTTCCCATATTGGCGAGATGCGTACTGACCTGGACGCATTCACCAGGGCTGAGACGAAGATCCTCGAGAATCACGGTTACTTTATGGCGGATCTCGCGATCCGGCGACATGCCCGGCACCTGGCTGACATGAAGGTGCCATTCCAGGTGCCACATTCCGATTACGTGGATGCGGATATCGTCCGCGAGGCGTTACGCGTCAGCCACAGCCGACTGTATTTTTGGCGTCGCTGGTTCGATTAGCTATCGTCGGAGAATTCCAGCACGCAATGCGAACCCGTATGGTTGTAAGGGTCACCGCCGAAATCATCGTTCTCGTCGATCGAGAGCGCGACGACTTTGACGTCCTTTGCAGGCTTCGACGTTTCGGCAACGGCTGCCTGACCGCGAACCGCGGGCGTCACCGGAACTGATTCCACTGTTGTTTTCTCATTAGACATAATCATATCCGTTCTGTGTCTCCCCACACGTCCATGCTAGGGATCAAACGAATGTGAGTGAACGGTACTCGTCGGGTGAGAATGACCGCCCGTCAGGGTTCCACCGCTCGTCGCGCGTGGCCGACCGTTTATCGGAATGTTTGCCTGGACAATACGCCGCTAATGACGGAGCCCACGAGAACGAGCCCAAATGCCCCTGCGTCCAGCCACGGCCGCGGTCCGCCGCCGAACCCCCACATTGCGAGCAGCGCTATGCCAACGCAGATCATGACGGCCCCAGTAACCTGACTGGCAGTGCCAGGAATCGGAGCGTCTGCGGGCCGGCTGCGACGTTCGAGCGGAGACAGCAACAGCGCCACCGGAACGAGAAACATCATCAGGACGCCAACCCAGATTGGTCGAGTCATCCACCACTCGGAAGTGCCGGGTTCGATGCCGAACCCAAACCCGCCCGAGACATACATGACGGACCCGATAGCGATCATAACCGTGATGTGCCATAGGTAAAGAGTCATGATCATGCTGTTGATCAATACGGTTGCGGTCCACAAGCGCAGGTTGTCGAGCGCTCGGCGCATCGGTGACTCGAAGGCCAAAAGCAGCCCGAACTGGAACAGGCCGAGTGCCAGCAACGTGATCTTTGGTGGCAGGGTGTTGCTTAAATTCGGATCGGGCGAGCCCACCATGGCCATCGGGTACGGGCCCAGGAAAATCAGCGCATACAGGACGGCAAACCCGAATGCCGATATGGCGAGCCGAACCCATACGCCACCCAGTCGCCCTTCACGCCAGGCAAAACCAAGCTGATGCACTGCCAACCAGACCCAGAAGTAGTTGGTCCACCCCGCCCACTTCATGTCGGCGGCAAAGAAAGCTGTGTCGGTGATGGCCGCCAAAGCCACGAAGACGAAGAAGGACGCGAAGCCGAAGCGCCGCCAGAACTTGTAGGCAAGCGGTGCGAGGAGCACGAGCATGGTGTAGATCGCGAGGAACCACGTGGGAATTAGCGCCGCCTGCGTTGTGAACTGGATGATGGCAGTTCTCGTACCGACCAAGCTCATGACCAGGGCCAGGGCAGCCCATACGACGAGCAAAAGCAGCAGCGGTGATACAAGCCGGTGCAGGCGTGCAGCCAGCCAACCAGCGTACCCGACGCCTTTGCGCTTGGCGCTTTCCAGCGAGACCGCGTTCGAGTAGCCACCGACGATGAAGAAGATTGGCATTACCTGGAACAGCCAGGTCAACCACTGCATTTGCGGGTCTGACTCGAGCATGCTTCCCGGAATGAGTTCACCGTCGACATACCAGCCCGTTCTGATTATCCAGTGGCCGATAACGACAACCAGGATGGAGACCGCTCGCAAGAGATCGACGTAGCGATTTCTCTCGGGAGGCGTCCTTTCTGCCATCTCGCTCGCAAGCGACCAGATTCGCATCGGCATTCCTTTGTCAAAAGCCCCGGAATTGAGGACCATATCATTATAGGATTCAGGGATGCGTAGAAAATTGACCAAACATACAATTGTTCTTTTGCTCGCCATCGGTGCGATCACCGGCGCGCAAGCGCAGTCTATCGACGAATGGCTTGGGCGTAACTGCATTGAGTGCGCCAGCCTCATGCCTACAAAGACCGGTGTGTACATCCTCGAGAAGGGAGAAGAGGCGCTGATCGGCCGGGCGTGGCTGACGGAAAATGCCACTCGGACAATTGATGTGCAGTATTTCATCTGGAGTACCGACAACATCGGCACGCTGGCCGCCGAAGGCCTGTTGCGCGCAGCCGAACGTGGTGTTCGAGTCCGGGTGCTGGTCGACGACCTCCTGATCGATGCGGAAAGCAAGACGCTGCTGGTGCTGGCCGCGCATCCCAACGTTCACATTCGCATCTACAATCCAAACCTGACGGTTGGCGTCAGCTTCTGGGAGCGCATAGGCAATGCATTCTCGGATTTCCGCTCAATCAACCAGCGCATGCACGACAAGACTGCCATCTTCGACAACGTTGCCGGTATTACGGGCGGGCGAAACATGGCCGACGAGTATTTCGACTTCGACCACGACTACAATTTCCGCGATCGCGATGTGTTGCTTCTCGGTAGAGCCGTAAACGATATGACCGAGAACTTCGAGGAGTTCTGGAATAGCGAGTTCGTGCACCCGGTTGAGACAATCCTGGAGATTGAACACCAGGCAATTACCGAGCCGGAGGTCGAACAGTACACGCGCGCATTACACGCCTACGCCAGGGACCCGGAGAATTTCGAACCAGAAATTCGCGAGGCGATTGCGACAATCGACGAGTACTTCCCGGCTCTCCTTGACGCTATGTCCTGGGAGAATGCTTCGTTCATTAGTGACACACCGGGTAAGAACGAGGGGGATGCGGGACTCGGTGGCGGTGGTGAGTCAACACAAATACTCTTCGACGCTGTACGAAATGCGAAATCGTCGGTTCTGATCCAGTCGCCCTACCTGATCATGCCGGAGGGCGGCATCGAGTTGTTCGAGGAACTGGTCGAACGCGGCGTTCGTATTCGCGTCTCAACCAACTCGCTCGCATCGACCGACAATATTCCCGCCTTCAGCGGCTACTACGGCCAGCGCGACGATCTTCTCGCCGCGGGCGTCGAACTGTATGAGTTCAAACCGCACCCCGCGTTCAAGGACGAGCTTATCGAACGTTATCCGCGGCTGGCCGACAAAGACCCGATCTTCGCGCTGCACGCGAAGAGCATGGTCGTCGACGACGAGACCGTGTACATCGGGACATTCAACCTCGACCCTCGCTCGACCAACCTGAACACCGAGGTCGGTTTGTTGGTGGACAGCAAGGAACTGGCGCGGCAGCTAACCGCGAGCATCGAGCGAGACATCGATCCCGCGAATAGCTGGCACACGACGGAAGAGTTCAATCCGGACTCGGAGGTGAGCCGGGGCAAGCGCTTCAAGAATTGGATCAACTGGCTGCTGCCGATGGAGCCGGTTCTCTAGTTCGGGCTTTGAACTAGTTGGGTCCCGGAGCGCATATGCGAATACCCTGCAGTCGCTAAGCAGCAACGTTTACATGAGCTGGATTCTGCCCAACTTCGTACTGATCATCGCGACGATTCGGGCGGTGCAGGTAGCTGGCAAGGTGTGACATCAGCTCACGCGCATCGTCTTCGATGCCATGAATAAAACTCGATTTCCTGCGCCGCATCATCGGCAGTCCCAGGACGTACATGCCAGGTGCGTCGACAACCCCACCGTCGTGCGTGAGGCGCCCTTTACGATCCAGCACCGGGACGTCGAGCCAGCTGTAGTCGGGACGGTAACCTATAGCCCAGACGATCGTACGAATATTCTGGCCATCCAGGTCTAAGGTCAATGCGGGCGATTCATCGATCTCCGTGGCGTCGAACCGCTGCGGCGCGTCGCACAGAACCGAGTTTCTCAAGACCCATTGGTCGATTGCATCCAGCAGGCGATTCATTTTCAGGTCGGCCAGCGCGCAGACATTGCGTAGTGACCCGGAGAACTGGGCAGCCCCATTGTTCATGCCCATCAGGCGCCCTGTGATTTTCGCGCCGTTGCTTGCCAGGTAATTGATATCCAGCAAGCCGACCTCGTGTGAGCCAACCAACTGCGGAGACGGCAGACCGCGGGCACGAACAATATCGTCAATTTCATCGTAACGTTCATTCATGATGCCGGTGCGATCCATCCAGAACTGGATATCGTGCCCACGATACATCCTGGGAATTCGAACGTGTTCGCCAGCAGCGATTGTCACATCATGCCCGGCACGCTGAAGTTCATCGGCAAGTTGCAGGCCGCTGGCCGACGCGCCGACCACCAGCACGCCGCCCTCCTCGACCTGCTCGGGGTTGCGATAGTCTGGCGGTGTAAGTTGCGCGACGTGCGACGGAACCGACTGCGCCACCTTCGGCACGCTCGCCGTGTTGCACGCGCCACTCGCAAGTACGACCGCCTTTGTCTTCCAGGTGCCCTTGTCGGTCACCACGCGATAGCCGTCACTCACCTTGCTGACGGACATCACCGTTGTCTGCGTCCTGACTGGCGCGCCGGAAAACCTGGCGTAGTCTTCGATGAAATTAATCACCTCCGGCATGCTCATGAATCCGTCCGGATCGTCTCCGGAGTAGCTGAAGCCAGGCAGCCGACTCTGCCAGTTCGGCGTCAGGAGCTTCAGCGAGTCCCAGCGTTCGTTCCGCCAGGAATTGGCGACCTCGCCACGCTCGAGAACGACGTGGTCGATTGACTGCTCATTCAGGAAATAGCTCGCAGCCAGGCCGGCATGGCCGGCACCAATGACGACAACGTCAGTGGTACCGGCAAACCGGACGCGATCAATGATTCGCGTGATCACTTGTTGACCTCGACGTTGACGTTCGTCGGGTTTGTGATGATGTCGAATACGGCAGAACGCTTCTGCGACTGGGCCACGAGTGCGGCGATCTCTTCTTCCGTTGCGTCGGCGTCGATAACGTACTTCACTTTGATCGAATCGAAACCATTACGAACATCGCCATCGATACCCAGGATGCCCTGAATGTCCATCGGCGCTTCGATCGTAGCTTTGACCGAGTTCAACTGGATGTTGCGATTTTGTGCAACAGAAGCGATGCCTGCCGTCAGGCAGCCAGCCAAACCAACCAGTACGAACTCGACCGGCGTAGAACCCTTGTCTTCCGATGCGAAAATCTCGGGGTGATCCGTGTCATGGCTGAACTCGCGAACGTGGTTCTGTTCTTCACCAAGGCCGAAGAAGCCTTCAATATTCGACTGCGTATGGGTACCGCCTTGCCACTCGCTCTCGGCGCGCCATACGAACTTCGCTGCCTCGGGAGCTTCGGTCAGGGCCTCACGTGCACCCAGCAGTGCCTCTACATTTACACCGTTTTTTGCTGTTACTTGTACGTCACTCACTTTCTCTCTCCTGTCATTCAGCAGCGGGGTTGCTGCTGGCGGAGTGAATAGTGCGCATTCAGCCCGGGATAGGCTTGACCGCGGAATGACTTTTTTGTGACCTATTTTTTTCTTTTATTTATCAGGTCGTTACATCATTCATGACCTCGTCTGCTTCGGTCGAGATGGGCCGGCCGACGGTCAACGGTGTCCGCAGATCTTCATTAATGGACATGAAACCGGCATCGGGGAGGGAGCCGACCGCGTCCAGGACCTTGGTAAAGAACGCCCGGCCCGCAGCAACAGCCGCGATATCGAAAACCTCCGCGTCGGAGAACCCGAGAGCCTTGAGCCGTTCCACGTCTGCCGCCTCGACCGTCGAGGCATCGCGCGCCACCTGGCGCGAGAAACGCATCATCTCCTGTTCCGCCTCGGTAATTGACTCAACGGGGCGTTGCTCGGCAATGGCGCATATTTCCTCGCTACTAAAGAAGGGTGTCAGCTTGCTGCCGTGCGCCAATGAACAACTTGTGTGCCTGAGTTCATGCGCCGCCGCGAACGTGATCATCTCCAGCCGCCGATCGTCCCATGGGCGCTGCAGTTCAGCGAGCAGACGGCCCCAGCGGGCCATGACCTCTGGTCGTTGCGAGAATGATTTTGCGTAGTTCGGTACGTAACCCCACGCCCCTTGCTGGCGCTCGTACATTTCGCGAACCTCACCGGTCGCTTCGTCGAGGGGTACAGTTTCTATATAGCTCATGATTGGTTCCTCCTACCCTGAATTCTACGCATGCCGCCTGGCAATAGTTCTGACCTTTGCGGGACCATTTAATGACTTGCCACTACTCTCACAACAGTTTGACCTGACCGAACCGCGTCCCTAAGCTGCGTCGATGCACAAGTTACCCTGGCAAACCCCCGCGACGCTGCTGATCCTGATGTCTGTTGCGATGCCAATCGCATTCAACACGTGGGTTGCGTTGCTCAATAATTTTGTCGTTGAGCGGGCAAACTTTACCGGCGTCGAGATCGGCATCCTGCAGAGCCTCCGGGAAGTTCCGGGTTTCCTGGCGTTCACGGCGGTGTTCGTACTGCTGGTCCTGCGAGAGCAGACCTTTGCTGTCATCGCCCTGGCCGTCCTGGGTATCGGCGTCGCGCTGACGGGTTTCTTCCCAAGCGCAATCGGCCTCTACCTGGTGACAGTCATCATGTCGATAGGCTTTCACTATTTTGAAGTCCTGAAACAATCTCTCGCACTGCAGTGGTATCAAAAGGCAGAGGCTCCGCAAGCGCTCGGCAAACTTATTTCGGTGGGGTCGATTACCTCTCTCGCCGTATACGCGACATTATGGGTACTGCTCTCGGTCTTTGAACTCGACTACGTCTGGATCTACCTTCTCGCTGGCAGCATTTGTTGCGGGCTCGCCATCTTCATGTGGCTTGGATTTCCGCACTTCGAGGGTGAGCACAAACAGGTACGCAAGCTGGTTTTGCGAAAGCGCTACTGGCTGTACTACGCCCTGCAATTCTTTTCTGGTGCAAGGCGCCAAATCTTCATGGTGTTTGCTGCGTTCCTGATGGTGGAGAAATTCGGGTACTCGGCGGCACAGGTGACGACGCTGTTCCTGGTCAATTACGCATTTAACTGGCTGTTCGCGGAGAGGATTGGCGGCCTGATTGGCAGGATCGGTGAACGCAAGGCACTGACGATCGAGTACGTGGGGCTCGTCATTGTTTTCACGGCCTACGCCTTCGTCGAGAATCCTTACTTTGGTGCTGCGCTCTACGTGATCGATCACATGTTCTTCGCGTTGGCGATCGCCATCAATACTTACTTCCAGAAAATAGCCGACCCGGAAGACATAGCGAGTAGCGCTGGCGTCTCTTTCACCATCAATCATATCGCCGCCGTTGTAATTCCCGCCGCCCTGGGGCTGGTCTGGGTCGTGTCGCACTCGGCTGTGTTCCTCGTCGGCACGGGCTTTGCCCTTTGCTCGCTCATTCTTGCACAGAACATTCCACGGCGACCCGTCGAGGGTAACGAGGTCAACTGGATGCGGATACGATCGAGCGCCTGACGCTCGAGGCCAGGGCGAAAGCTGGTTTGTTGTGAGTTATCCTTGTTGGCTCGGAACAGGGGATTGAGATGCTCGACCAAATAGCCGCTCTGGCGAGTGAGTATGGCCAGCTAGCCATTGACTACCTGAGCAGTGGCGTGGTCCTGATACAGCTGGGCCTGATTATTGTGTTGTTCCTTCCGGCATATGTTATTGCCCGGCAACTCAGGCCACCCCTCGAAGAGCGTGCCGCGCGTATCAAGGACCTGCCAGGAACCCAGCGTGTCGTCACCACCATCCTGAACAGGCTAGACGTACTGATCTTTGTCTTCTTTCTCGGTATCGCCCACGTCATAACGACAGTTATCACCTGGCCTGAAAGCAACTACCTGGTATATGTCGCCATGCTGCTGACCGGCTCATGGCTACTAATAGATGTCATGGTCCAGGGCATCCGCAACCGCCTGCTGCGCAGACTTTTCGGCTACGTTGCCTGGATCTATGTCTGGGCCGCAATCCTGGGCGTGGTCGACGATACCGCCGCGATGCTCGATAGTGTCGGCGTCAACTTTGGCGAGGGTCGCATCTCGATTCTGAGCATCATAAAGACGGCGCTGCTGCTGGCGATCGCACTTTGGGCTTCGCGGTCACTCGGCAACTTCCTGGACCGCCGTATTCAGAACGTCAGCGAATTGACGCCGTCGCTGCGGGTGCTGTTCGGCAAGGTCACGCGCATTGCGCTCTTCGTCCTGGCCGCGTCAATTGCCCTGTCCGGACTCGGCATCGACCTGACGGCCCTGACCGTACTCTCCGGTGCTCTCGGCGTTGGTCTCGGTTTCGGCCTGCAGAAGGTCGTCTCCAATTTCATCTCCGGGATCATCATCCTGGTCGACCAGTCGATTAAACCGGGAGATACGCTCTCAGTGGGCGAGACCTTTGGGTGGGTTCGCGAACTGCGCTCTCGGTTCGTATCGGTCATCACGCGAGATGGGCGTGAATTCCTGATTCCGAACGAAGACTTCATTACCCAGCGGGTGATCAACTGGTCGTTTTCAGACAAGTTTGTGCGCCTTGATGTCGACTTCGGTGTGTCCTACGACTCCGATCCACACGAGGTTTCGCGCATTGCCATTGAAGCGACCAGCGTCGTAGACCGTGTAGATACCACCCGCAAACCGCCTGTCTGCTGGTTGACCGAGTTCGGCGACTCGTCCCTGAATTTCAAATTGCGCTTTTGGATTACTGACCCTCAGGGGGGGCTGACCAATATTCGCGGCAAGGTCCTGATGGCGCTGTGGGACGCACTTAAAGAGAACAACATCTCTATTCCGTACCCACACCGCGAACTCGTCGTAAAGTCGCCGCTCCCGGTGACGGCGATCGAAGAATAGCGTCGCGCTGGCGCAACTAACCGGCCGGCGACACCAACCTCATGAGCTCCGCACAGATAATGGCGCCGTAGGTTCCGAGCGCGTAGCCGAGTACTGCCAGGAGGACCCCAACCGGCGCGAGCGCGGGATGAAACGCTGCGGCTACCACGGGCGCTGATGCTGCTCCGCCGACACTGGCCTTGCTGCCGACTGCAACAAAGAACCACGGCGCGCGAATGATCTTGGCTGTGACCAGAAGCAGGCAGACATGAAACAGCATCCAGATGAGGCCAACGACAAACAACATTGGCACGTCGGCGATCTGAAATACATCCATCCTGGTACCGATGATCGCGACCAACATGAATATGAACAGGGTGCCTATCTTGGAGGCGCCAGCCCCTTCCAGTTCACGCGCTTTCGTGAAACTCAGCGAGAGGCCGATCGTGGTTGCCACCACGACGATCCAGAAAAACTGGTTGGCGAGAATAGATTCCTGCAACGCATCGACGCGACCAAACGCCGCCGACGCAAGGTCCGCGACGAAATGCGAGGCGCCCACCGCACCGAGGCCCACCGCGGCAATCAGCATGAAATCGACGACACTGCTCGGACGCTCAATCTCGGCCGTGTAGTTCGCCATCTTGTCTTTCAGCCTGTCGATTGCCGACGTATCCGCTTTCAACCAGCGGTCGATCGGCTCAGGATTGCCGGCTCCGTACAGGAGAAAGATCATCCAGATGTTTGCAACGACGATGTCGATCGCGACCATCGCGGCATAGCGCTCGGGGTTATAGCCATACACTTCCAGCATTGCGGTCTGGTTAGCGCCACCCCCGATCCAGCTGCCTGCGAGCGTAGCGAACCCGCGCCATGCTGCGTCAGCGCCCGCACCGCCAACCGTTTCCGGACTGAAGAGCGACACCAGGAATACCGCGACCGGCCCTCCGAGAATGATGCCGATCACCGCTGCAAAGAACATGATCAGTGCTTTCGGACCCAGGCCAATGATCGCTTTCAGGTCGATACTGAGCGTCATCAGGGCGAGGCACAGCGGTAGAAAGTAGTTCTTTGCGATCGTCCACAGGTTCGAGTCTTCGCTGGAGATCAGGCCGAAGCTGTTCATTAACGAGGGAATCAGGTAGCACAGCAAAATTGCCGGAACAAATGTGTAGAACGTCGTCCAGCGGCCACCGAGGCTGCGGGTGAAGAACACCAGGCCGACGACCACAACCAGCATGCCCAGAACGACGGCATCATTCGTGATGATGGGTGAATCCAATGGTCCTGCTCCTGTCAGGCGACTGGCAACAGCAGTGAGAAACTTGACCCCTGTCCTGGTTCCGAATCCACGTCCAGCCCGATATCCAGCAGTCTAACGATACGGTCCACGATTGTCAGGCCCAGGCCGAGTCCGTTGTTCCTTGCGGCGGGGTTGTTGTCGACCCGGTAGAACTCTTCAAAAATATTCTCGAGATGATCGTGCGTGATTCCGACGCCACTATCTCGCACCGTGACTCGCACTCCACCCGGCTCGCGGAAGCAATTGACAGCAACAGCGCCTTTCTCGGTATACCGGATAGCGTTCGACATCAGGCTCCGCAGAACCTGGGTCAGGAGAGTACCGTCGGTTCGGACAACGCCCGCAGTCCTGTCGACCGTAAGGTTCAGGTTCTTTGCTTCCGCCTTGCTCCTGAACTCCTGGTCGAGTTTCTCGAAAATCGTGTTGAGTTCGACATCCTCAATGTTCAGTTCGACTTCGCCCGACTCTATGTCTGAGATATCGAGAAGCGAGTTCATCAGGTCACTCAGGTGACCAAGGGCGTCGCCCTGCATCCCCAGCATCTTCCGAACCTTCTCGGGGTCGGTCGTTCTGCCCAGGGCCGCGTTGATCAAGACCAGTGTCTGCAGGTGATGCCGGATGTCGTTGCTGGCCGTTTCCAGGAAGCGCTTCTTGGCGCGGCGCGCGCTATCGGTTTCTCGCTCAGCCTGTTCCAGCTTCTCCTCCGCAGTCGCTTGCCTGGTCAGGATCAGCCAGTTCCCGCCTATTGCGATCAGCCAGATTGCCGAAATCGCAAGTAAGCGGTTAGCCAGCACCATCCAGAGAACCGGGGCCGGCTCTCCCAGAAGGAAACCAACGACGGTCAATATCGACACCGCACCGGCGACCATGAACGTCTGCTGCCAATGCGGCAGCCTGAGCGCGACCAGCACAGCCGGGACATAGGCCACTCCCGCTGCCACACCCAATGGCAGACTCGCAACGTCCACCACGAAAACAACAAGCGCAATGACGCCGCATACCAGGTAGATATGAGCATCGGACAGTCTGTCACCAGGGCGAAATCGACCCGTATTTCCGGTCATTGGCGGCAAGTCCCTTTCTGGTTGCCTGAACAGATCACGGATGACGTCTGCGCAGGCGTCATCTTTTTTAAGTGTAGGAAACATCGTTGCGCCACCGAAATACGTAATCGCCGTAGGAGCTGAACTCACACGCGATCGTCATACGACCGGATCGCGCACATGCTAGTGTATTGGGGCTATGGCCTTTCGCCGTGACCTCCAGCGCCACCTGTTTACCATCGGATTCCTGGTCGTTCTGGTGGGCCTGATCGCCGCCTCGGATACGCTGCATGGCAAGACCGAAGCAATTGTTGCCTGGATCGAGAACCTGATAGCCCAGGCACCGTTGCTTGGAATGCTCGCGTTTCTGCTGCTCGCGATGCTCTCGGCAATGGTCGCTTTCTTCTCGAGCGCGCTGTTCGCCCCGGTTGCCATCGTTGCGTGGGGCAAGGCGGCCTGTTTCTTACTTCTCTGGTGCGGGTGGTTTCTGGGAGGAGTCGCGTCCTACTGTGTGGGCAGGTTTCTCGGCCGCACGGTCGCCGCGACCATTGTCGGCGAAGATAGAATTGCCGCGTGGGAGGGGCAGGTAAGCAGCCGCACACGGTTTATCCACGTCTTGTTCTTCCAGGCCGTTGTGCCTTCAGAAGTTCCCGGTTATGTGCTGGGTGTACTTCGGTATCGCGTCCTTTTTTACCTGGCGGCGCTGGGCATTACCGAACTTCCCTATGCTGTTGCGACGGTCTACCTGGGGGACTCCTTTCTGAAAGGAGAAAGCGGCGTGTTCATTTTGCTGGGGATCGCTGCCATCACGCTGGCAGCCTTTGTCGTCCAGATACATCGACGGCTAGGTCGATAGTTTCCTCAAGGCGATTGGCGCGACGATGGTCGTCACGATGGCCATGATGACGACGGCTGAGAACAGGCTTTCCACGATGGGCCCCGGCGGTGAAGGCTGCAGGAACAGTCCTGCTTCCAGCGCAACGCCGGCGATAATGAGTTCGACGGCACCACGCCCGCTCATGCCGACACCCACCATCAGGGATTCACGCCGCGACAAACCTGTCCAGTAAGCCGGGAGTCCCGAACCAAGCATCTTGCTGACCAGCGCAATCAAAGTCAGCGCGACGACAAATCCGGGCACCTGGCCAACAGCACTGAAATCCAGGTGAAGTCCGACGGATACGAAGAACACGGGCGCGAGGAAGCCCCGCGTGATACCCGACATCTGTTGTTCAACGCGGTTGTAGACATCCGCATCGACAACCTTTGGATGAAAGAACATGCCTGCGAGAAACGCACCGAGTATCAGGTGCAATCCCATGAATTCCGCGAAAACGGCAAAGGCCAGCGCAGCGATCAACAGCATGCTGAAATCGACCTCGGGAAACCTCAGGTACCTGCAGTAGCGGCCGATCAGCGGGAATACGTACAAGCCCATGGGAACAGTAACCACAAAGAAAAGCAGCACCTTGCCAATCACGGGGGCCATGGCCCCAATGCTGAATGAGCCCGAGCCGTTTTCTGCGATTGCCGCAACCATAAGCGCCATCAGGAACAGGCTTAGCAGATCGTCCCAGAGCGCCGCTGCTATTACCGTTTTTCCGACTCTGGACTCGAGCGCTCCGAGATCCATGAAGATCCGGACGGCTACCGGTACTGCCGTGATCGCCAGGGCCACACCGAGAAACAGGGATTGTGCAAACCGGTACGGCGATTCCGGCAGCACTGCGAAACCCAGTGCAAAACCCGCGGCGATGGGAACCAGCATGCCGCCCATTGCAACCGTGATGGCCGACCTGGAGGAGCGGGCGAAGTCCAGAGGCTCCATCCGAATCCCGGCGAGCAGCATCAGGAAGAACATGCCCAGGCCAACAATAGACGTATAGGTCTCGCTGTTGACGGCGGCGGAAAGGACCGGGAGCGAATCGCCGAAGTACTTCAACAGGAACCCGAGGGCTATGCCCGCCGTCAGCTCACCGACGAGCGCAGGAAGTCGCACGCGTTCCGCCAGTTCCCCGAACGTTCGGGTAACTACCAACAGAATCAGAATCAGGTACAGAACGTTCATTGCGCCACCAGTAACCCCATGGTACGCCCGCCAGAGGCTGCATACATCCCGTATTTACACGTTTAGTGCGCGGTGCTACACCTTCTATGTGCGTTCAACTAATAGTACGCACATCAGGAGGTATGTCATGAAGACCCGTTTGGTAATGGCATTGATATTGGCCAGTCTCGTCGCCCTGGGTGCATGCGATCGAGACGCCATGATGTCATCGAAGGGATTTCGGCTACCGGACGGTGACGCCGTAGTTGGCCGCGAAGCTTTTCTCTACATGCAATGTCACCAGTGCCACACAATTGACGGCGAAGAATTGCCTCTTATTCCAGGTCAGGAAATGCCGTACGTCGAACTTGGCGGCAAAGTGACCAAAGTAAAGACATACGGCGAGCTGATCACGGCGATCATCAATCCGTCGCATGAGCTGGCGCGTGGGTACGCCGAGGAAGTTGTCTCGCAGGACGGCGAATCCAACATGTACATCTACAACGATCACATGACTGTCCAGGAACTGATCGATATCGTGATGTTCCTGCAACCGCACTACGACGTCGTGGTCCCGCAGGGTAAATATCGCGTATATCCAAGATAGCGGCGGACAACAGTCCGCGAGTGAACGGTCCTGGTCGCTTGTTCCCTCGGTGTGATGCGGTCTACACTGGTAGCCACTCGTCACATCAGGGCCGACTGCGGCCCATTTGATTCACAATCTTGCCTACGATGGTAGTGCCTGCGATGTAGCATGCAACCTGGGGGGGGGTGACTACATGATCGGACGTTTTCTGCAGGCCGCCATGGCCTGTGTCGCATTGCTTTGTTTCGGCGTCGCCGCCGCGCAATCGCAACGAACCGAGCACACGTTCAAGCTGGACGATCCGGATAATCCACCGGCTGCGACCCTGGCTGACGCGTCTTTGCTGGTTGGCTCCTGGACCGGTACCGCGTTCGGCGGCACGCTCGAGGAAGTCTGGAACCCGCCGTCAGCCGGGTCGATGGTCGGCTTATTCAAGCTCATGCACGACGATGAAGTATCGTTCTACGAAATCCTTCTGCTAGCCGAGGAAGAAGGAACTCTTAATCTTAAAGTGAAACATTTCAATGCTGATTTTAGCGCGTGGGAAGACAAGCAAGACCATGTAACGTTTCGCTTCATCAAGGCCGAGGTAAATGCTCTGCATTTCTCGGGTATCAGTTTCTACCGCATCAGCGATGACGAAATGCACGCCTATATTGTGATGCGCTCGGGCGATGAAGTACGGGAAGAGAAGCTCGTTTATCACCGGGCCACGGGAGAATGATAATGCGTCGTTTCTTTATATTTGCGGGGTTGCTGGTCAGCTCCAACCTTGTGTTCGCTGATGACGACGCCGATTATCGTCTGCCTGAAGGGATTGCGCCGACGTCCCAGGCGATCGAACTCGTGCTGGATCCGTCGAAGCCCGACTACACGGGTACGACGACAATAAACCTGACGATTGAGCAAGCGACGGACCGCATCGCACTGCATCAACTAAACCTCGATCTCACAGCAATCACACTGTCGTCCGGCGATGACCGTCGAACCCTGCAATCGAGCATCGGCAAGTGGGACATCAACTGGCTGACGGATGGCGAAGAAATCGCGCCCGGCGATTACGAATTGCTGATCAAGTTCGCGGGCCGTTATTCGACGGACTCACTCGGCATGCACCGCGCGACGTTTGAAGGTAATGACTATGTCTTTACGCAAATGGAAGCCATGTATGCGCGCCGGGCATTTCCAATTTTTGACGAGCCGTCGTTCAAGATTCCTTTTCAACTAACGATCGTTGCGCCGGAGGATCTCGTTGCCGTTGCGAACGAGCCCGTTGCATCCAGCACAGTCACAGATGGTTGGCGGCGCACCGAGTTTATGCCCACTCCTCCGCTCCCGAGCTACCTGATTGCTTACGCTGTAGGTCCACTGGACCGCACGCCCATCGAAGGGCTGGATGTACCTGCATTCGTTTACACGCCGGCTGGGCATGCGGACGAAGTGGGTTTCGTGACGCGCGAAACGCCGAAGATCTTTGCGGCGCTGGAAGACTACTTCGACCTCGACTATCCGTTCCGCAAACTCGATTTCATCGCCGTGCCCGAATTTGCTTTCGGGGCAATGGAGAATCCGGGCCTCATTACGTACAGAACGGATCTGTTGCTCGTCGGAGACGAGCCCGCCGGTGAGCAAGCCCAATTGGTACTGATGGTCATTGCGCACGAGGTCGCCCATATCTGGTATGGCGACCTGGTCACTATGGCCTGGTGGGATGATCTCTGGCTCAATGAGGCCTTCGCGTCCTGGATGGCGTGGACTATCCTGGATGACCTCTACCCGCAGTTCGAGTCGAACCTCTACCTGCCCCAGGAATCCGCATTCCCGGCCGATCAGCGCACCACTTCCGAGGCAATTCGCAAGCCTGTTCGCCGTACCGAAGATGCCCTGGCCGGCGCCAGGCTGAACTACACCAAGGGCAATGCCTTGCTAGGCATGATCGAAAACTACGTCGGCGAGGAAGTCTGGCAGCGCGCAATACGCGCGTATATCCGCGAGCACGCCTGGGGCAACACGACCGAACGCGATCTTTGGGATGCGGTAGCTAAGGAGTCGGGTCTCGATGTTTACTCGATTGCCAGCGGCTTTCTGAACCAGCCGGGATACGCGACGGTCCACATTGATGAGGACGGAGGCGTTACGCAACAGCGCTACCTGGCCGAGGGACGAAAGGCAGCCGCCCTCGCATGGCAGATCCCGCTAAACGTGAAGTACAAGTCCGACGGCCAGGTAAGGCAGACGTTCCTGTTGCTCAAGAAAGAGGGTGGCACGCTGGATATCCCGAGTGAGACCGACTGGGTATTCCCGGATGCCGGCGGCAATGGCTACTACCGGTGGCAGACCAGCCTCCCGCAGTTCCAGCATCTCGTCGATGATGTGAATGAGCTTACGAACCGCGAGAAGATCGCCCTGCTCGGCAACAGCGAGGCGCTCCTGAATGCGGGCAAGCTATCGCTCGACGACTACCTGTATGTGCTCAACTCGCTCATTCAAGATCCCCATCCGTTGGTGTTTCTCCCGACGATGGAGAAGCTCATAACAATCGGCAGTGATTTCGTCGGTGCCGATAGTCGCGACGCCTTCGCAAACTTCATGGATCAGGCCCTGGCCGAACGCTTCGAGTTGGTTGGTGCAGATCCCAGGCCGGATGACAGCGAACCCACCACGCAAATGCGACCACGCTTGCTACGGGCGCTCGGTGAATATGGATCGGACGCGACAGCACGTAAGAGTGCGGTTCGACTCACAGACGAATATTTCGCCGATGCCGATTCGTTACCGCCGGACCTGGCGATCGAGGCGATGCGCGTGACTGCAATGAACAATGACGGTTCGAAGTACGACCAATATCAAGAGGAGTACCTTAGCTCGACGTCCGAGACCCAGAAGTCCAGCATCCTGTCTGCCGTATATTTCGCGAACCCGGAGGTTGTGCAACGGCACCTCGACTTCTCGATATCGCCCGCAGTGCCCGCGGGAGATGCACCGAATGGTGCTCGGTTCTATGGCGCGATTCTCGAAGACCAGACGGCGCTGTACGACTGGCTTGAAGAAAACCTGGACGCGTTCGAAGCCAAAATACCGGCGTTCTACCACGCGCGGCTACCGCAGCTTCTCGATGGAAGTTGCGTCCCGGCCAATTTGGAATTGCTAAAGGAATTCTTCGGTAAGCGCGGTGAAAAGTACGCCGAAAGTCTCGAGAGAGTGGTGGAATCGGAAGAGTCCTGTATCGACCGCAGGGAGCGTTATGCCGACGATCTGCAAAAGTTCCTGGAGCCCTACAGCCGGTAGACCTTCTTCAGGTCTTTTGTCTGGAAAAGCAACGCCGAGACGAGAGTCACGACGATTACCGTGCCAAGAATAAGCATCAGGCGCGAATAAGGCTGCTCGAATGCCATGCGCATCTGAACCATCTCGTAGAGTGTGTGCAGCCACTCGATCGCCCCAAGTACGAGCGCAACTTGCACGACTCGCGCCACCCACCACTGGCGCACGAAAAGCAGGATAATCAGTCCGGCCGCGCCTATCACGCCCAGCGTACTTCCGTAACGCATGAAGTGAGCGCCGAGGACGACGAGGCTCAGGACAATCGGGATGTAGAGCAGTACTTTCTTCATGGAAAGATCACGCCCTTACTCGTCCTGCTCCGCGTGCCACTTCTGCAGCAGCATGGCCTCGGTCTCCGGACTGAATCCACTTTGACGGCCATCACGAATCGGAACCTCATCCAGGTTCGCGATCATGTCCTTCGCCGTATCCGCAATCGGCCTGAAGGTCAGACCCGTCGCCAAAGCGCGATCGTTGTTCACCTGCATGAAAGGTATCGGGCCACGTCCAACCCAGGGCGAATAACTCGGGATTTCACTGGCCTGTTCGCGAATCCATTCCCAGTCGACCCACGTCAGGGTCGATGTTGAGCCGGTCGAATCGCGCAGTCCTTCAAGCAAAGGCCTGGCACGATAGGGCTCCACAGCACCAACAGCGTTATAAGGGCCGCTGGCACTTCCATCCTCGAGCAGGCGCACCATCCAGCCGCACATGTCGGCCGCGTCGATGTACTGGACCGGCAGGTCGTCCTGACCCGGAACCAGGACTTCGTTGCCCGCGACCATGCGTCTTAACCAATGACGGAAGCGCTCGGTTGGGTCACCCGTCCCCGTGATAATTCCGGGGCGGACGTTGATGGCCTTGTCCCCGAAAACCTTCGCAACTTCCTGCTCACACAACGCCTTGCGAGCGCCATAGCTCGGCCCGTAGATGTGTTCGGACTCATCGGTCGGATCATCCATCACGGCGTACGCCGCTGAGAATTCATCGTCTTCGACGCTCAGCGTTTCTGCGTAGGCGGAAATACTTGATACGAACAGGTACTGGTCAACATGCCCGTGCAACAACTCGGCCGAGAGGCGCGCGTGCCGTGGGAAGAACCCGGAATTGTCGATGACGGCATCCCAGTCGCGGCCCTTCAATGCATCGAGCTGATCATCCCTGTCCCCGATCAGGGTCTCTACATCCGGAAACATGCCCGGCGCCGTCTTGCCACGATTGAACATCGTCACAGTGTGACCGCGGGCCAGTGCGTAATTAATCTCGTGCGGCCCGATAAACCCGGTCCCGCCCAAGACCAGGATGTTGAGCGGTTTGGGGGCAGCCGCTGCGACGAGACCGGTTGCCGGTAGCGTTGCCAGGGCGCCGAGGGCAGATGCGGATTGGATAAAGCTGCGTCGGGTAGTATTCATGGCCTGTCCTGTTTTTCCAGTTCTTCGCGGATCAAGTCGGCCAGTTGCTGTTGGCCGAAACTCGGCAGTGGACGGCCGTTGACGTAATAGTCGGGCGTCTTGCTGACCTTCAGAGTTACGGCGTCCTGCGCATCCCGTTCGATGCGCTGCGCTACTTCGTCTGAATCCATATCGGCCATCAGTCGTTCCATATCCAGCCCGACACCAGCAATCGCTGGTCCGACCTGGTCGGGCTGGACGACGTGGTTTTGCACCCATTGACGTTGCGACATGAGCAACGCTTCCAGGGTCTCCCAATACTTGTCCTGGTTGCGGCTGGCCTCCAGCACCTTGAGCACGTAGTCAGCGCCGGAATGAAAGGCCACGTGCCGGATCGACAAGCGAATCTGCCCGGGCACCTGGGCCATCCAGCCTTTAACCATCGGGTAGAACGCGGCGCAGGTTCCGCAGGCCGGATCCAGGAATTCGACGATATGGACCTTGGCGCCCGGGTCGCCGAACATTGGCGCCTGTTCGCTCGCCAGGGCTTCCAGGCGTGCCGCATCGTCATTCTGCGAGGGGCCGGCTTTGTTGCTGTCGTACCGCAATGCGGCCACTACCAGGACGACCACCAGGATACCGACAGCGGCTATCGCAAGACTGGTTGGACTCAAACTCTTTTTCTTGTTCATCACGGCTCCTGTCGTTGGCCGCCGATTCTGTCACAGTTCCCGCGGGCCTTCGAGCTGTCTACAATAGAAGCCATTGGAGAGACCATGAATATGCGGACATTGTTGATTGTCGGTCTAGCATTGTGTGTGACCGCGTGCACCCGGGAAGATCAGGCAGTTGAGGAAGCGACGGGCGCGGTTGCGGACACAATCTATGCGGGTGGTCCCATCATTACCGCAAACGACGCACAGCCGAATGCCGAGGCTGTTGCCGTCCTGAACGGCAAGATTCTGGCAGTAGGCTCTCTCGCGGAAGTTGCCACGCACCGCGGCGCTGCCTCTGTTGACGTCGATCTTGCCGGACGAACACTGGCCCCCGGGTTTGTTGACGGCCACGCGCATGTCGCGCAATTCGGGCTGCAGTCGATAGGCGCCAACCTTCTCGCGCCTCCAGACGGCGACGTCCAAACGATCGATGACATTGTAGCCGAGCTACAACGATTCGCTGCCGGACCCGACGTCGGCCTGACCGGGTGGATTTTTGGTATCGGCTACGACGACTCGGTATTGGCCGAGGGAAGGCATCCGACGCGAGACGATCTCGACAAGGTGTCTACGGAGTTGCCGGTGATTGCAGTGCATATCTCAGGGCACTTCAGCGCGGTAAACAGCAAGGGCCTCGAAGTCTTTGGCTACAGCGCGAGTTCGGTAGATCCCCAAGGTGGGGTTATCCGGCGTCGTGCGGGAAGCAGTGAACCGAATGGCGTGCTGGAGGAATTGGCCAGTATTCCGTTGTTGCTGAAACATCTCGCTCCAAAGAACGCCGAAGATGCCGCGTACTTCCTGCAGAAAGGATTGGAAACGGCGATGTCGTTTGGCTACACCACGGCACAGGAAGGGCGCGCGTTTTCCGCAACCCACGATTTGCTCGCAAACTACGCTGAGACAGTCGGATTCCCTATCGATGTGGTCTCCTACATCGATTCCGCCGATCCTGCACCACTGGAGTCAGCGTGGCACAGCCGTGACTATCGCAATGGCTATCGTGTCGGCGGCATGAAAATCACGCTGGACGGTTCTCCGCAGGGCCGCACGGCGTGGAGAACTCTTCCATACCTGCTGCCGCCCGAAGGCCAGGGCGATGACTATGCCGGTTATCCTGCCATGCCTGACGAGGAAGCGAATGCAGCGGTTGACCAGGCCTATATGAATGGCTGGCAGGTCCTCGTACATGCCAATGGCGATGCGGCAGTCGACCAGATGCTGAATGCCGTCAGCCTGGCGACGGACAAGCATGGAGACGGTGACAGGCGAACCACGCTCATTCATGGTCAGTACGTGCGGCTCGACCAGCTGGACAGGATGGTCGATCTCGGCGTATGGGCATCGTTATTTCCGATGCACACCTTCTATTGGGGTGACTGGCACAAGCAGATTATTGGGGATGAGCTCGGCAACCAGATTTCGCCGACACGTTCGGCGCTGGATCGGGGTATTCCTCTGACAAGCCATACCGACGCGCCGGTGGCGCTGCCCAACCTGATGCAGGTCATGTGGGCGACCGTCAACAGGACATCACGCAGTGGGGTCATCATAGGTCCCGACGAACGACTGACCCCCGATGAGGCATTGAAGGCGGTTACCCTGTGGTCAGCCGAGCAGCACTTCGAAGAGGCCACCAAGGGCTCTATTGAAGTCGGGAAACATGCCGACCTGGTCATTCTCTCTGACAATCCTTTAACCGTGGACGCCGACAAGATCAACCAGGTCGTTGTCGTGGAGACGATTAAGGACGGTAACGTCGTCTGGCAACGCTATTGAGTGTCAGGCCTGCGGCTGCAGCTCTAGTCGTCAGACTGGATGCCGAGTTGCTCCTTGAGCGCGGCGAGTTCTGCCTCAAGTCGGTCGACGCGCGCCGCCAGCTCTGCAACGCCACCTCGTTGCGGTGCTGCCGCAGGCCTCGCCGTGCTCGCTTCGGCAACGTGAGCATCGACATCCACAGGGCCGCAAAACAAGTGCATGTATTCGGAGTCCTTGCGGCCCGGCACGCGCGGCAACTTGACGACCAGCGCGCCGGCTTCTCGCTCAAGCAACCCGTCCAACGCAACGACCACCTCGGCATTATCGGCGAATGCGTGCAAGCGCCCGCTGCGTGCACGCAGCTCACCCGGTGTTTGCGGTCCCCGCAGCAACAGCAGGCAAACGATAGCGAGTTCCGCCGGATCGAACTGCAGGTCGCTATAGCGCGTGTTGCAGAATCGCTGCGTGTATTTCTCCGTTCTGCTCTTGAAATTTTCCGCAGTCTGCACGAGGTGCTTGGCTTCCAGTGCGCGGATCGTATGCTGCACGTCACCCTGCGACAGCGACATAACGGGGTCTCTTGATGACTTCTGGTTGCAGGCGTTAGTCAACGCATTCAGCGTCAGTGGGTATTGATCCGGCGTAACGACGGACTTTTCGATCAGGCAGCCAATCACCCTGGCTTCTTTATCGTCTAGTTTGTCCTGCACGTTCGATCCTCAGGTCGGGCATAATTGATGCAGCATACTCATCAAGACACCATGTTGGAATCGTCATGTCATTGCTCGGCAATCTTGTGTTCTTCATTTTCGGTGGGTTCCTGATCTTCCTTGGTTACGTT
>Ga0316194_10000356_pt1 | contig 28367 bp, 18 predicted proteins | sample CroRivsedime1_MG_FD_204936 | JGI IMG/M metagenome (GOLD analysis project Ga0316194, IMG submission 204936) | Coastal sediment microbial communities from Maine, United States - Cross River sediment 1 | ecosystem: Environmental > Aquatic > Marine > Coastal > Sediment | place: USA: Maine...
AACCTTGAACACCTGAGACGTGAGGCCGAGGCTGAGCTGGTATACCGCCGATTGCTTGATATTTTTCCAGGGGACTACATACTTTCGATGCGTCTGCTGGGCTTGCTTAAACTTGCCGGACGCTATCAATCAGCCCTGGTGATTGCGCGCAGTCTCGAGATCGATTTCCCGGAAAATCAGCAGGTTTATTTTCAATTATCGGAAATTTACCAGGCCCTGCACCGACCCGCGCTGCAGATGATGGCTGAAGCCGAGTTTCATCGTATTACCGGAAATCCACAGCAAGCGATAAAACTTTACGATCAGGTTCTTGTTTCGGCGGATGTTGATCACGCCACGGAGTCAAAGGCACGCGAAAAACGCCTGCTATTGCTGGCACGATAAAAACATTCGAACCGGCGATTAAGCTTTCACCCGGCTTGCCGATACAAACCAGGTAACACCAGAAACATTGTTATCGGGAATTTGTTATCGGAAACGGGCATTCAGCATGAAACGAAGAACCTTATTGAAAGCGAGCCTTCAGCTAGGCCTGGCGGGGGTGATCCTGCCACAGGCGGCGAGCGGCGCCTATCCCACCAGGGCGTTTCTGGCAAAGGAGATTCCCGATGTGTTGCGCACGGCATTCGGAACTGCCGACATTGGCGCAAGCGACCAGATCGAAATCGACGCGCCGCACATAGCCAGTGATGCCAACATGGTACCTGTCAGGATTAAATCCGGCTTTGAAAACACCGAGTCAATTGCACTTGTGGTGGCGGGAAACAAATCGCCATTTACCGCTTTCTTCAAGCTTTACGAATCACAAAGCTTCGTCTCAACACGCATAAGGATGAGCGATACCAGCGATTTACTGGTTGTCGTCAAGGCCGATGGGGTGTTGTACTCTAGCTCTCGACCAATACGGATTGGTCGCAATGGTTGCGGAGCATAGCCATGGCCGGATCGATAAAAATTCGCGCCTATGATATCGATGGTCAGGTGACCGTAAAGAGCATCATTAACCATCCCATGGAAACCGGGCAGCGCAAAATCAAGAAAACCGGCAAGAAGGTTCCACCACATTTCATTAAAGAAGTTATAGTCAGTCGTAACCGGAAAATTGTCATGGAAGCGTTCTGGGGCAAGTCGATATCGAGAAACCCTTTCCTGTCGTTTCAAATTCCAGGCCGCAAAGGCGATACAATAACTATTTCCTGGCTCGACAACCGCGGCAACTCGGATTCGGCCACAGCCAAAGTCCGCTAAGTTTCCGTCACCCATCGCTACCCGGGTCTCTTTCCTGCCAGGAACTTCGCGTCGGCAAATTGTGTCATCCCGATACGTCGCACTGCCACGAAAGCGGGAATCTGGCTGGCACTTACTGTCATTCCCGCGCAAGCGCACTGCTGTCCGGAATAAACAACTGATGGCAGGCTCACTGTCATCTAAGGGCTACCTCGGGAGAAAGTCCGCAAAAGTCGCTCCCAAACGGCAAAAAGCGCCGTTTGGCACGTCCGTGTGATCGCTTGGAGCCCGAGGCGTCGGACCGCGGCATCCATGCCTCGCTACACTTTTGCGGACTTTCTTCCGAGATAGCCACTAACCAATGTAAGGGGAAATCGGTGAAGCCCCTCACGCCGTAAAGGCCGGGTGCTGAAAAAGCATCGATTTTAACGGGTCAGGCGGCAGGGACGCCGCCTGTGGCGAGTCGAGACAGGGAGGTCGAGTCTCGCCTTGCCCGTTAAAATCGATGCTTTTTCAGGAAGCCGAAGGCCACCCGGACAGGCGAGAGGGGCTTCACCGATTTCCCCGTCGGATGTTATCCAAAATTAAGTCCATACGATGCTAAACAGAGGCTTTGTGTTAATTTTTATGATTTACCTCCGAGCAGGGGCGTTTTATTCCGGACAGCAGTTCGCGCAAGCGGGAATGACGCCATAGATTCGCGAGGATAGCCTTATATATAGAGCATTTTCTTGTTAGAATCCGCGCACTTTTTGTAAGAGCCTTCGAACCGTGTTTATCAATTTCCAGGCACTTGGCTGCCGGCTCAATGAAGCCGAGCTTGAAACCTGGGCAAACCAGTTCATGCAGCATGGCCACCAGGTGACTACCGATACCGCAGAAGCCGATGTCGTGGTGTTCAATTCCTGCGCGGTAACCGCGCAGGCGGATCGGAAATCACGCCAGCAAATTGGTCGCCTGCAGCGTAAGAACCCGGATGCTGCGCTGGTGGTCACGGGATGTCACGCCAGTTTGAATGCCGATGCGGTCAAGAGCTATCTGGGTGTAGACCTGGTGGTAGACAACCAGCAAAAAGATCAGCTGGTCGAGCAAACCCTGGGATTGGTTGCCGCTCAAACCGGGAGCAACAGGACTGTAGAGCCAGTCTTTGGCGAATCACCGAATGCCTTGCTGCTACGCGGCCGCCACCGCGGCTTTATCAAGATACAGGATGGTTGTCGATACCGCTGTACCTACTGCATCGTCACTATTGCCAGGGGTGCGGAGCGCAGCCGCAGCGAGGCGGAAATTCTGGCCGAGATCAACCTGCTGCATCAACAGGGCGTGCGCGAAATTGCCCTGACCGGGGTTCACGTGGGCGGTTATGGCAGCGATATCGATTCCAGTTTGTACCGTTTGCTGAATGAAATTCTGCTGCATAGTGATATCCCTCGTATTCGACTGGCCTCGGTCGAACCCTGGGACTTGCCAGATAATTTTTTTGAATTGTTCCGCGATCCGCGCCTGATGCCACATATGCACCTGCCGATTCAAAGCGGTAGCGACTCCGTGCTGCGGCGTATGGCACGACGTTGCAAGACTGCCGAGTTTGCACGCCTGGTCGACAGGGCGCGTGAGGCTATCCCGCTGTTTAATGTGACGACAGACCTGATTACCGGTTTTCCGGGGGAAAGTGAGCAGGAATGGCGTCAGACCATGGATTTTGTCGCCAGCACCGGATTCGGACACGTGCATATATTCCCGTTTTCGGCGCGCGCTGGCACCAAGGCAGCGAGGTTGCCGGAGCAGTTGAATGGCACGATAAAAAAGGCGCGCAGTCGTGAAATGCATGCGCTGGCAGCCGAGTTAAAACAACGTGAACTAGCCCGGCATCCGGGGACCCGGGCCGAGGTGCTATGGGAACAGCAGATTAACAGCGACCTGGGTCAGTGGGTCGGTTACACGCCGCACTACCATAAGATAACTTCGATTAACCCCGAGATCGACGCAGCCAGTATCACTGAAGTCAGTATCGACGGGGTATCGGCTGATGGATCGATGCTGGTCAACAATGCAAATCGACCACAGGTAGCGGTCGCTGAAATCGGAAAATTTGGTGCGCGAGGTTAAATCGTCGAAATGTTACATCCTGCAGCAGCGGGATGACGACAGCAAGTTTCTCGATGAGCATTTCGAAGCCGGTTACTGGCGACAACGTCCAGGTTACGAAGTGATCAGCAGCGGACGTGGTGGCAGTGTTCGCATCAGGCTGGACGGTAAGGACGCGATTCTGCGCCGTTATCATCGCGGCGGTGCGGTTGGCAAAGTGCTCAGCGATCAATACCTGTGGATGGGTAAAATACTGTCTCGCCCCTGGCGGGAATGGAAAATTCTCGAGCGGGCACGCAGAGCGGGCTTGCCCGTACCCGAACCGATCGCGGCCTGTATCTGCCGGTCCGGTCTATGGTATCGCGCCGCATTGATAACAGCTTTCCTGCAAGATACCGAGATGTTGACGCAGCGCCTGGAGCGCGAAGCGCTCAAGCCCGGATCCTGGCATCGCATCGGATTACTGGTAAAACGAATGCATGCCGCAGGCATACGTCACGCCGACCTTACATCCGACAATATACTGATCGACAGCCAGGATCGGTTTTACCTGATTGACTTCGACATGGCGCGGGTGATGAATTTTATCGATGACTGGCAGTGGCGGCCCCTGTACCGCTTTCAGCGCTCGCTCGAAAAGAGACATCGAAATCGGAAACTCCATTACGACGATGACGACTGGCAAGCCCTGATGGATGGTTACCAGTCGTGAACGATTCTATATTAGAGCCAGGGTTTGATGGCAGCCATGTATTTCTGGATGATATCGGGTTGTTGCACGAGTCGGGATTGAGCCTCACGCCCAAGCGCAAGAGCCTCTTCGGGATGACTGATTAATCGCGTTATCGCCTGCCAGCATGCAGCCATGGATGCCACCTGTAATACACCTCGGTTGGGGCCCAGCATTTTGATATCCTCGACGATGTTGCTATCCGAGGCACCGGTGATAATGGCACAACCGAGAGCTGCAGGCTCGATCAGGTTGTGACCTCCGGTGGTATCGAAAGAACCTCCCATAATCACTACCCGGGCATAGGCCATTAACGATTTTAATTCGCCGAGGGTGTCGGCAAGGTATACCTCGGTGTTTTGATCGATCGTCTGTGCCTTGCTGCGCACCGAGTAATTCATCCCCAGAGCTTCTATTTGAGTCTGAATTGCTGCGCTACGATCCGGGTGTCGAGGAGCAATTACCAATAGATAATGTCTGAGTTCGGCGGGGCGTGCCTGCAGAAAATCTTGCTCCTCGCCCTTATGACTGGATGCCAGTATCAGGTAGTCACGTTCGATCAATCTGGGTTGTCGTGGCGACGCTGCAGCACTTGATTTGAGATTACCAATAAGCGTAATCCTGTCTTCGCCGACGCCCATACTGAGCAATGCGTCGCGATCTGTGCTGTTGCGGGCCAGGATGCGCTCAAAATAGCCAAGCGTTGTCGATAGCAGAGCCCTGACAAATCTGCCTGCATGCAGCGATTTTTGGGACAGTCGAGCATTGACCAGCAGTAGTCTTACATTCTGTCTGCGGGCCTGATACAGCAACTCTGGCCAGAGTTCGGTTTCCATGACCAGGCCGAGCTTGATCTTGTGCCGCCGGAAGAATCTACGGCAATGCCAGCAGTGGTCGATAGGGATGACGCCGCTGGAGACCGAATCGGTAAAACCGCGTCGAATCGCCTGGTACCCGGTCGCGGTAAAGCTGGTGAATAGGATTTGTTCGCCCTGTTGCATCAAGGCATGTACCAGCGGCGTGATAGCGCGTACCTCACCTACCGATGCCGCATGAACCCAGATCCGCTGCTGGTCGTCACTTTCGCCACCGTTCATGCGCAGTCTCAGGTAACGCGGCAAGCCATGTTTGAGACCGTGTCCTAGCGCATGCAAGGTCCACAACAGGTATAACGGAAATGACAACAGGCGATATGCCAAACCCGGAGAGCTTGTGCTTTTATTTTGCGTGCTCACGGATAAAAGGGTGGTTCGCCTGGCGGACGTGTTTTGAAGCGTTGATGTATCCATATGTAATTTTCAGGATACAGGCGCACGTACTTTTCGATCGATTGATTAACAGCACTGGCATCCTTGAAATCATCGCCGCTGGGGAAATCCTGCAACGGGGCGTCGATATGAAGAATGTAGCCTGAGCCATCTTTTTTGCGTTCGGGGTAAAAGGGCAGCATCGCTGCTCCCGATGACCTGGCCAGGCGTGAACTAGCTGTAATCGTGGCCGTGGGAATACCCATGAAAGGGACGAACACGTTGCGTTCGCGCCTGAAATCCTGGTCCGGGGCATACCAGGTCGGTATTTTGTTTTTGATACCCTTGATCAACTGACGGGTATTCTTGCGCGAGACAGTGTTAACGAAATAACTGCTGCGTTGGGTAAAAAGAAAGCTGTCGAAAAGGTCGTTGCGCTGGGTGCGATACATGACCTGAAGAGGCATGAAAAGAGCAAACAGGCGTCCACTGATTTCGAGGCTGGTGAAATGTCCGGCGAGCAAGATGGCTCCGCGACCGCTATCAAGCACGGCGTCGAGATGTTCGCGTCCCCTGATTTCTACCATGGCCTCGAGTTTCTCGTCTTGCCACCACCAGCACATGGCCATTTCAACCAGTGAAATACCGATATTCTGATAACATTCAGCCTTGATACGGTCCCTTTCATGGCGGGTTTTTTGCGGAAAACAATGCGCCAGATTGATATCAACGATGCGTTTGCGCCGACCCGAAAGCAGGGAGATTAAGCGGCCAATCAGGCGGCCAATGAATAGTCCGGCCCGGTAAGGCAGCAGGGATACCAGACGCAGCAGGCCGAGAACAAACCAGGTGGGCCAGAATTTCGGGGAATAGTAATCGCTCGCCTTGAATATTACCGAGCTCGTTTTACCCATTGATTACTACTGGATCAGCCGACGGTTGATTTCAAACAGATCATCTTCCTGCAGGATACCGGCGGCTTGTCTCAGTCTGAGGCTATTGAGCAGGAATTCGTAGCGCGAAGCCGCGTATTCGAGCTGCGCACGGAAGGTTTCACGCACCGATATCAGCACATCCACCGAAGTTCGGGTGCCGACATCGAAACCGGCCTGGGTGGCTTCGAGTGCGATATTAGTCGAGGCCAGTGCCTGCTTGAAAGCCTTGACCTGACTGATTCCGGAAACCACGTCCAGGTACGCGGTACGCGCCTGCTGGGTGGCAAGCCGGTTTTGTAATAGCACCGTGTTTTTCGCGGATACGAATTCTGATGCTGATCGTGCCTGCTCCGAACTGATACGCCCGCCGGTATAAATCGGCACCTCCAATTGGAGGGAGACGGTCAGATCCGTCCGGTCCGAGTCTCCCCGAAACTGGTTGTCGGTATTGATATCGTTATCGCTATATCGGGCAACAAGGTCGAGCGTCGGGTAACCGCGACGGGTATTCTTGTCGCGTTCGAAACGAGCCGCATTCAGGTTTTGCTGTGCGGCGATCAGATCGCGGTTATATTCCAGCGCAAGCTTGACCCACTCCTCGGCGCTGCTAGGTTGAGGAACCTCCAGCTTGAGTTCGTCGCCCAGTCGCGCCAGGCTCCTGATGGTGTCTTCTCCGGTGATAACCACCAGTGCCTGATAGGCATTTTCAAGAATATTTTGCGCCACGATGACCTGTGCATCGGAAGTGTCAAAGCGTGCCCGTGCTTCATGCACATCGGTGATCGCGATGAGGCCGACTTCAAAGCGTTTTTCAGCCTGTTCGAGTTGGCGCGCAACGGATTCGCGTTCGGCATTGGCGAAATCGACATTATCGTGCGCGCCGAGAATACCGAAATAGATTTGCGCGACGCGCAGGATCAGACCCTGGCGGGCTGCCTGAACACGGGCGAGCGCTGCCGCGACGGAGGCTTCGGCGGCATCGATATTCCCGCTGACGACGTTGTCATAAAGGGACTGTGTCAGGTTAACGCCATAGCCGCTATTAGTGTCGCTACTGTCGCCTGTCTCCGAATCATCGATTTCACTCGCCGCGACGTTGGCATCAAAGGATATTTGCGGTCTGTTGGCGGAGCGGGCGAAGGGCGCTGCCTGGACCGCCGCGAGATAATTGGATTCGGCAATCTGCAGCTCGGCGTCGTTTTTCAGGGCGAGGCCATAAACTGTTACCAGGTCCTCTGCCGATACCGTTTGCGAGCATACGAGCAGGGTCATTAAAGCGAGTTTCGATAAGTATTTTTGCATACGAGGTTTCATGTTTTTGTTCGCGCGGATTATAAAGAATCTGCTAGCTGATTAATACACGGGCATCGCGGGGTCAATCTCACGTGCCCAGGCATCGACACCGCCATCCAGGTTGACCAGTGTTGCGGCTGACTGTTGCCGTAGAAAACTGATTACCTGTTGACTGCGAATCCCGTGATGACAGATGACGATGATCTCGTTTGCCGTTTGCAGCTGCTCCAGTTGTTGTGGAATCTGACCCATTGGAATATTGACACTGCCGTCGATATGACAGGTGTCGAATTCCCAGGGCTCCCTTACATCGAGCAACATCGGGTTTTCATGTTCGAGTTGCGTTGCCAGCTGCGCTACATTGATTCTGTGCATCAAGGTCTGGCTAAAGCTTGAGTCGCGGCAGGTCTGTCTCGAACAGCGATTGCGTGGTCCACTCCGACGCACCGATACGCGTAATCAGCAAAGCCCCCATCACTGGCGAAAAACCAACCACGACAAACATCCTGCCACCGGTTTTTAGCGCCTGCTGCAAATTTTCGGGAACCACTGGTAACGAGCCGGTTACGGCGATCACATCGTAGGCTTCGGTGGCATCTATCTGCGCCAGCCCACGCTGCCCGAAATCGACATTGTCACAGCCGTAATTGGCGACGTTGGTGCTGGCGAAATCGATAATTTCGGCGCTGCTGTCGAAGCTGCTAACCCGATGCGCAAGATGCGCGAGGCAGGCGGTGACGTAACCACAACCACTACCGACTTCGAGTACGTCATCGTCGGCACTGATCAACAATGCCTGCAACATTCTGCCTTCAATCGTGGGTGGTAGCATGCTGACACCATTACCGAGCGGAATCTGGCAATCCGCATAGGCCAGCCCCTTGTATGCGTCCCTGACAAAGTCCGCACGGTTGATCTGGCTTAGCGTGGATAAAACCTGATTATCGAGCACTTCCCAGGGTCGGATCTGTTGCTCGATCATATTGAATTTGGCGGTTTCGGCATTGTTCATGAAAGCTGGCACATAGGTTTGCTGAGAACGATACATTATATAGCATCTAATCAGGGGTAATCACCAGTCGTTGCTATTATAATTGTGCGTGATTTCCTCATGCGGCTCGATATCGCGCAACGCAACCACGCTAAGGTCGTCGTAGTAACAGGCATTGGGATCATCCGCATGGTTGATGTACCTGAGGTCGCACAGCACTTCGATACCCTGGCGTTCGCTAATCCATAAAACATAAGCGCCGTCAGTCGAACAAGGTTTGCCATTTAGCCAGCCGATAACATCACCGCCGGCAATGGCGGTATTGGCAAACAGCCCTTTACCGTGTATCGCGCTGGCAGCTACATAGGTATTCTTATGCATATAGGTTTTGTATTTCCGCAGTTAGCGACTATTATTTTGTAACTAACTCACGGAAACAACAAGAACCGGAGGATCCGTGAACAAGGATCAGTAGAATTCCCGCGCTGAAACTCTCGCTGGTCGCTCTGCGCCGAGCAGGTATTAACCAGGAGAGGGAGAATAGTCCTTAAACATGAAAAAAATTGTGATTGCCTTATTGGGTGCAAGTCTTGCCAGCCCGGCGTATGCCGGAGGTTACCGGGTTGCGCTGCAGGGGCAAAAGGCGCTGGCGATGGGACATACCGGGGTTGCCATGAGTGAAAGCGCCGAAGCCATATTTTTCAATCCCGGCGCGATAACCCAGCTCAGCGCCAACACCGATATAGTCGGCGGTCTGACCCTGCTGGACGGTGAAGTCAAATACGAGCAGGAGGAGACTCTCTCCAAGGCCGAAACCGATAATCCAGTGGGGACACCTTTCAATACCTACGTGGCGCAAAAATGGACCGATGATGTATCCTGGGGGCTAGGTATTTATACACCCTATGGCAACAAGGTCGAATGGCCTACCGACTGGCAGGGTTCGCACCTGGTCAACGAAATTGACCTGAAGACAATTTATATCCAGCCTACCATCGCCTATCAGCTGACGCCTTCTACCAGTATCGGCGCTGGCCCTGCGCTGGTGCTGGGATCGGTCACCTTCAATCGTAACCTGACCACCTCGCTTACTGATGAACAGGGAAATCGTTCCAATGTCGAGATCGAGGCGAATAATGTTACCGCATGGGGATATAATATCGGTTTGTTGCACAAGCTCTCGGATAACAGGACATCCCTCGGTATCAGCTACCGTGGCGAGGTCACGCTTGAAGCGCGTGATGAAGATGCCGATTTCGATGACTTGCCGACGGAACTGCAACCAACCTATACCGATGGCGATTTCGATGCGGATCTGCCACTGCCGGCGGAGTTGACCATCGGTGTTGCCTACAAGTACAGCGACCGGTTAACCCTGGCGTTCGATTTCAACCGCACCTTCTGGGACACCTACGACGAATTGAAGATCGAATTTGACAATGGCATCACCTCGGTAAATCCGCGCAACTACGAGGACTCGAACATATATCGCTTCGGCCTGCAATATCGATACAATGACCGCTGGACTTTGCGCGGTGGCGTCTACTTCGACGAATCACCGGTACAGGACGGATACTATGCGCCGGAAACCCCGCGCAATGATGCAATCGGTTACACCGCGGGTGCGACCTACAATTATTCAAAGAATCTGCAGATGGATGTTTCATTGCTGATTCTTACCTTTGACAATGAAGAAAACTCATACGACTACTACGAGGAGGGTGGTGTAACCATTCCGTTTGGTGGGACCTACGATTCCTCAGCCAATTCGATCGGATTTGGCCTGTCATACAAGTACTAGGGTGAAGCTATGAAAACACTCGTACAAAAATATTCCTGTATTGTCGCGTTGCTTTGCCTGGCGGCGGGTTGCGATAGCGATATTTCGGGAAGTTTCGGTGACGACCCGGATCCGGGCTCTGCCGATTTCTCGACATTTGTCGCGCTTGGCGACTCGCTGGTCGCGGGTTACGCCGACGATGCATTGTATCGACACGCACAACAGAACTCTTTCCCCGCGATCATGGCGCAACAGTTTAAAGAGGTCGGTGGAGGCGAGTTCGATCAGCCCCTGATGGATACCGGTAAAACCGGCAGCCTGACATTGTCGATGGTTGATCTCGGTCGTTCCGATCGCCTGGTTTTAGCGTCAAACCCGGTGCCTGACCCGGACAGGCCGGTCATACCCGCGCCAATCGATCCGACCGATACGCAGGCGATTGATACGCGCTTGCCGGACGCAGGGATGTACAACAATATCGGCGTGCCGGGAGCCAAGTCCTTTAATGCCGATGACATCGGCTACGGCAACCTGAACATTGGCCCGATTTCGATGATGAATGCGAACCCATATTTCGCGCGTTTCGCTAGCAGTAATACAGTCACCATGATTGCCGACGCCCAGACGCAGGTGCCCAGCTTTTTCGTGTTGTGGATCGGTAACTTCGATATCCTGTTTTACGCGACTGCAGGCGCCCCGGGAACGGTTAATCCTACGTATGGAACGGGGAGCACCGATATGACTGACCCGGCAGTGTTTACCCCGGCCTACCAGGGGCTGGTAGCCGCGCTGAAAACGCCTGCCAACAAGGGAATACTGGTAAATATTCCTGATGTGAGCACTCTCGCCTATTTCAACACCGTGCCCTATAACTCGATTACACTGGATGCAACTAAAGCGGCGGAGTTAAACCTTTTTTTCGCGCCTTATAACGCGGCAATTGCGGCATCAGGAATTCCGCCTGACGAAATAATCGCGAGAACTTTAAATTATGTCGCTGGTGATAATCCATTATTGATTCTCGATGATGATTTAACTTCGGTTGGCGGGCAACAAAACCTGCGCTTTGCGACGGCTGAGGATTTGATCCTTTTACCGGCCTCGCCAAAAATCGAGGTTGATTCAGGCGGTGATTATGGTGTGTCTGTGCCACTGGTTGATTTGGATGTATTGACCAAAATAGAAAAAAATTCAATCAATGATGCACGTCTGGCGTACAACATTACGATCGAGGCAGAGGCCGATGCCGACCCCGACCTGTTGCTGTTCGATGCCGATGCGTTTTTCACTGAATTAAGCACTACCGGAATCCTGTACGGTTCCGGCGGGATCTCCTCGACTTTTGCCCAGGGTGGCGGAATTTCACTCGACGGAATTCATCCGACTGCGCGCGGTTACGCGGTCATCGCCAATGAAATGTTCAAGGTCATCAACGCCGGTTTCGGCGGCTATATCCCGCCAGTCGACCCGAGCGATTACACGACCGTTTTCTACCAGTAGTTCCAACTACTGACCAGGCCGACCGGGACGCGACTATGCGCTGTCGGGCTTACCTGATTCATCTCCCCTGTGGCGTGTTGTACCGGTTTTCCGAGTCCGGCATTTCCAGCGAAATCATATATTTAAACTATACTCGATGGGATTAACTTAACTGTCCCGGCAGGCTTCCTGCTGATCCGATAAAAACAACACAACTAATCCGGCCATGTCAGAAATTACCCGAAGCCTGCAGGAAGTTACCGAACTGATTTCACTGCCCGAGGTTTACCTGAAGGTGCGTCGCCTGATGGATGACGATACCTCGGATATTTACGATTTTGCCGAGGTGATCAGCGTCGACCCCAACCTGTCGACGCGGGTATTGAAAGTAGTCAATAGTGCTTATTTCGGTTTCCCCGAACCGGTCGATAGTATCGCGCGCGCGGTCAACATGATCGGCATCGGACAGTTGCATAACATGGTGCTCGGAATTTCAGCCATTTCGAGTCTTGCTCTGCCCAATGACATCATGCCGCTGGGTACCTTCTGGCGTAGCAGCCTGTTTTCCGGGGTTCTGGCGCGCTTACTGGCCGAGCAGATGAAACTGGCGAAGAGCGATCACCTGTTCATCGCCGGCCTGCTGCACGAAATCGGGCACCTGGTTTTGTATTCCAAGTTTCCGTTACAGGCCCTTGCGGCCCAGAAAATGGCACAGGACGATGGTAGGGCAATTCACGAGGCTGAACTGGAGGTGCTCGGCTATCACTACGGTGATATCGGCGCCATGCTGATGGCCAACTGGAACCTGTCCGATAACCTGCAATCGCTGACTCGAAACCAACCGACCCCGGACGCGGCCACTGAAAACAAAATCGAAACCGCGCTCATGCACCTGGCACATGCCTGTGCCCAGTCACTGACTACAGATAAGCGGACCCCTGCCGATAACCCGATCGATGCCGAAGTCCTGGCGATGACCGGACTGACGCAGGAGGATCTTGAACACTCGATGGTTGAGGCCAGGTCGATAAGCGCTGACATGGAAAAGGTCATCCTGGCTTAATCCGGAAAAAGGACGGGTAATTAATGAAGGCTGCACGTGAATTCGTCAGCGACATGGCCGAGCATATCTCGATGCCCGAAGTCTACGTCGCGATTCGAAAGCTGCTTTTAAACGCCAATACCACGCTCGAAGATTTTGTCGAGGTGGTGGAGCGTGACTCGATGCTTGCGGTGCGGGTCATACGCATGGCGCAGAGCCAGTATTTTGGATTTCCCCGCAGATGCGAAAACCTCTACCAGGCCATCAGTCTTATCGGACTGATGCAGTTGCACGACCTGATGCTGGGATCACTTTGCCTGCGTACCTTTTCAGCGATTCCCGAGGAAGTTCTCAATCTCAAGGCATTCTGGCGTTACTGTGTCCAGTGTGGCATCGCCGCGCGAACCATCGGCCAGCACAGCAAGGCCGACAGCCACCAGGTTTTCTTTACGCTGGGTCTGTTGCATGAAGTCGGGCACGCGGCAATGTTCCTCAAGGCGCCCGAAGTATCGTTACAGGCGCTCGAATTGAGTCAGCAGCAAAACCGCAGCCTGGCCGAGGTGGAACGCGAGCAACTCGGCTTTGACTATGGTCAGCTGGGTGCGGAACTGATGCAGCTCTGGCACCTGCCGCCGGTCTACCAGCAGGTAGCCGGCTTTCATCTTCAACCGGAACTGGCTGACGAACAGTTCCGGCCCGCGGTAGACGTGGTGCACCTGGCACACGCTATCTGCCAGGATACGCGTCCGGGTATCCACCGTGATTTGATCGCCGGTCGCATCGAGCAAAGGCCGCTATTTAAAAAACTGCCATTCAACATCGACGAAATGGTAATCGACGAAATCGAAACGAACACTGATCCGGTGCTCGAACTGTTATGGCCGCGTGGCGCCCAGGATCTCTCCGCGCAACAAGCCTGGAGTCCTAATGAATAGCCGCTTTTCCGAAAAATGGCTGGAAACCTTGTGTAGCCTGCTACCCGGGGTGCATTCCGCGGTGTTCATGGTTCCCGACCAGTCCAACGAACAGATGCACCTGCTGGCACGCTGGCCGGAAGAGCTTGATAAATACCAGGATTTTTTCGCCACCGTTAAGTACGCGCTGAAAAAACGTGGTGAAGTCTGCCTCGCGAAAGCCCAGGTTGTTGACGGCCAGGCGCTGGATTACTTCGCCAAGCCGGTTTATATCCGCTCCAGGCTGGTCGGCGTGCTGGCGATCAAGATGAATCACCTGCCGACCAACAAGCACCTGGCCGTATTTCATTCGATCAAGCGCAGCATAAAATGGCTGGGCCTGGCGAGTTTTCTCAAATCCGAAAACGCCAGGGATAATTTTTACGGCGACGTGGTCGGCGTGCTCGCCAGTTGCTTCGAACAGGGTGGTTATCAGCAGGGATTGATGCGCATGGTGGCCGAACTCAGCAGCCAGTTCAATTGCGATCGTGTCGCCTTCGCCGAATTTCGCAACCATCACTGCGAGTTGATCGCGCTATCCAATAGCGCGGAATTTGACCAACGCTCGAACCTGGTACGCAAGATCGCGGATGCGATGGACGAAGCGGTGGAGCAGGATAGCGCGATCCTGTTCCCGGACAAGGAGAGCAAGGTTATCCAGCGTGCGCACCAGGAACTGGCACGCAAGTTTGGTTCCGGGTCGATCGCCACCGTGCCGTTGATTTTTGAGCGCAAGGTGTTTGGTGCGGTCACCCTGCTGTGCAGCGAAGAATTACCGCTGGATGACAGGACCCTCGATATTTGCCAGCAAACCCTGTCTTTGCTGACTCCATTTCTGGCGCTCAAGCGGGACCAGGAAGCGGGTATTTTTTCCAAGATACTGGCCAGTTTAAAACAGGGTTTGCAGACGCTGTTCGGGGTTCGACATTTGCGCACCAAGCTGATTACGGCGATGGCGGTAGCGTTGCTGGCCCTGACCAGCCTGGTGGAGGCCGAATTTCGGGTGACTGCAGATGCCGTGCTCGAAGGTGAAGTGCAACGCGTCGTCGCTGCGCCGATTTCGGGATACCTGCTGTCATCCGCGGTGCGTGCCGGTGACACCATCCGCAAGGGCGAGGTCATGGCCAGTCTCAATGATGCGGAACTCAAGCTGGAGCTGACCAAACTCAACGGTCGCTTACAGAAATCCAGGCGCGAATACCGTGAAGCCCAGTCTGCGCGTGACCTGGTCAACGTGCGCGTGATCAAGGAGCAGATTAACCAGGTCGATGCCGAAATCGAACTTACCCGGCAACAACTGGAGAGCATTACCCTCACCGCGCCATTCGACGGGGTTGTTATCGAAGGCGACCTGAGCCAAATGCTGGGTTCACCGGTTGAACGCGGCGACGCGTTATTCAAGATTGCACCGCTGGAAGGCTACCGCATCATTCTCAAGGTCGATGAAAGTGAAATATCTTATGTCAGCCAGGGGCAGCCCGGCACACTGACGCTGTCCAGCCTGTCAAACAGGAATCTGCCGTTACAGGTTGAGCAGATTACCTCGGTCGCCAGGGCCGAAGACGGCGCCAACATCTTTCGTGTCGAAGCCTCGCTGGCCAACGCGCCGGAGCTGTTGCGTCCGGGCATGGAAGGTATCGGTAAAATCGATGCCGGGCGCGAACGCCTGGTGTGGATCTGGAGCCATGAAATTATCGACTGGCTACGGCTCTGGGTATGGACCTGGTGGGCCTAGTGGGAAGCTGCGATGAGTGATGGACTAATCAGCCCCCACTGGTACCGGGTCGCCAGCCTGAGACCCAGGTTGCATGAGCAGGTGGAGATTCATCGCCACGATTATCGCGGCCTGATCTGGTACCTGCTGGAAAACACCACCACCGGACGCAATCATCGTTTCAACCCGGCTGCTTACCAGTTCATTGGTTTAATGGACGGTGAGCGCACGGTGCAGGAAATTTTCGATCGAATCGGTGAACAGCTGGACGAGTATGCGCCGGGGCAGGAAGAAATCATCGACCTGATGAGCAAGCTGTACGAAGCGGACTTGCTGAAAAGCGAGGCACTGGCCGACACCGAGGAACTGTTTGAACGCCAGGTGCGCCAGAAGGCCAGCAAACTCAAGCAACGCTTTGCCAACCCGGTCGCGCTGCGTTTCGCGTTGTGGGATCCGGAAGACTTCCTCAATCGACATGCCGCCAAGGTCAACTGGATATTCAGCAAGTGGATCGCTTTTCTGTGGTTGGGACTGATGGTTTACAGCTGCCTGCAGGCCGCGCAAAACTGGACGCAAATCAATTACTACTTCGGCGTCAACGCACTGTCCCCGTACAACCTGCTATTGATGTTCATATTGTATCCGCCGCTGAAATTCATCCACGAACTGGGCCACGCCTTCAGCGCCAAGCTCGAGGGCGGCGAGGTGCATGAAATGGGAGTCAACTTCCTCATGTTCATGCCAGTACCCTACGTCAACGTCTCCACTGCGACCCATTTTCGCAGCCGCTGTAAACGCATCCTCGTCAGCGCCGCCGGCATCCTGGTGGAGTCGTTCCTGGCCGCGCTCGGATTACTGCTTTTCCTGGCCGCGCAGCCTGGCCTGGTGCAAAGCATCGGCTTCAACATCTTCCTCATTGGTGGTGTCTCGTCACTGTTTTTCAACGGTAACCCACTGCTGAAGTACGATGGATATTATATGCTCGCCGATGCGCTCGGCATTCCCAACCTGTTCCTGCGCTCCGCGCAGTACTGGCAATACTTTTTCCAGCGTTACCTGTTTGGCTTACGCGACGCGGTGTCGCCGGCTAACGCGCCGGGCGAGACCCCCTGGTTTATCGCCTACAGCCTGCTGTCGCTGGCTTATCGACTCGGGATTTTATGGTTCATCCTGGTCGTGGTGACCGAGAAATTCTTCTATCTCGGCATACTGCTGGCAGGCTGGCTGATTGGGATCCAGATTGTGCGGCCCATCTACAGGGCGCTGCATTACATCGTCGCCAGTCCGGCCTTGAAGCGCAAACGTAACCGCGCGCTGGCGTCGAGTATTGGCCTGTGTGTGTTGCTGGTCGGAGTTATCGGCTTCGTGCCGATACCTGCCTACACGCTGAGCGAGGGCGTGGTATGGCAACCCGATGAAGTGCGTCTGCGGGTCGAACAGGATGGTTTTATTGCGTCACTTGAGGTCGGAAATAACCAGCGGGTTGTTCAGGGTACGCCGCTGCTAAGGCTGAATGATCCGTTTCTGCGCAGCGAGGCCAGAATTGCGGCGGCGCGGGTCAATGAATTGAAATCGCGCTACCGCGCGAGCCGGGCCAATAGTCATATCGAAGCAGGTATCGTCAAGGAAGAACTACAGACAGCCACATCGGAACTCGACTTCATTATCGAAAAAACCCGCGCCATGTCGATCGATGCCTTCAAGGACGGCAGCATCATGCTGCTCGACGCCGGCGATCTGCCGGGTCGATTTGTGCGCAAGGGCGATTTGTTGGGTTATATCCTGGATGATGAAATGCCGACCGTACGCATGGCAGTCAGCCAGGATCATATCGGCCAGCTGCGGGAGAATGTCGTCGACATCAGGATTCGTTTCGCGAGCAGGCCGCAACAGGATTTCTCTGCCAGAATTCTGCGCCAGTCGCCGGAAGCAACCAACCAGTTACCGAGTGCGGCGCTGTCGACCAACGGCGGCGGCAAGTTTGTTGTAACTCCAGGCGGGGCCAACGACCTGGTAACGCGCGAAAAGATCTTTCTGGTCGACTTACAACCTGACTTCAACGGGCAGCAGATACCGTTGGGGACGCGAGCCTATGTGCGCGTCAACCACGGTGGTGAAGCACTGGCAAGCCAGTGGTATCGGCGCCTGCGCCAGGTTTTTCTGAGCCAGTTCAATGTCTGAGCTGGCGATCAAACCCGGCCTGCGGCTCGGTAGTTATCCGCAGCGCGTCGACTCCGGGCTCAGTGATTTCGAGCAGGCCGTCGCCGGCTGGATCGAGCGTCAGCGCACCCGTCTCGGGCGTAAACGCTACAGCCAGCGTTACCTTGCCGGCAAGGTGCAGCGTTACGCCGAAGCGCTGCAAAACTGTAGCGATGAAGAATTCGATGTCGTGCTCGAGGAATTACGCTTGCAGCTGCATTGCCAGGGGCTGCAGGAGGCGCTGATCATCGAATCCTTTGCGGTCATCCGTGAAGCCGCGGGCCGTGTTCTCGGCAAGCGACATTTCGATACCCAGCTGTACGGCGGCTGGCTCATGATTAACGGCATGCTCGCCGAGATGCAGACCGGTGAGGGCAAGACCCTGACCACGACCCTGCCGGCCTGTACCGCGGCGCTGGCCGGAATTCCGGTGCACGTCATTACCGCGAATGATTACCTGGCCGAGCGCGACTGTGAAATCATGTTGCCGCTATACCAGCGTTTGGGGTTGAGCGGCGCTTCGATAGTCGACGGCATGGATGTGCAGCAATGCCGCCAGGGATACCTGGCCGACATCGTCCACATTACCAATAAGCAAATCGCTTTCGACTACCTGCGCGATCGCATCGAAATGGGTGACGATACCGGCGATCTGCGCTTTCAGTATCGACAGATCCAGCGCCAGAGAGGCTCGGCTGGCGATAGTCAGTTACTGCTGCGCGGGCTCTGTTTCGCGCTGGTCGACGAGGCGGACAGCGTGCTCATCGATGAGGCCAATACGCCACTGATTATCACCCGCAGCCTGCCCAACGAGGAATCGGACGATGTCTATGGCGATGCGCTTTACCTCGCCTCTACCCTGGTCGAAGAGCAGGACTTCAAGATCGATAACAAGATGCGCGCGATCGAATTGACGCTGGCCGGCGAAGATAGCCTGGAGGAGCAGATCCTGAAACTGCCCAAACTGTGGCGCAACAAGCGCAAGCGGGAGACGCTGGTCAGGCAGGCGCTCAGCGCGAACCACTTCTACCAGCGCGACCGTGAGTACGTGGTCAGCGAAGAGAAGGTACAGATCATCGATCAGTCGACCGGGCGCGTCATGGCCGATCGCGCCTGGGAGCAGGGTTTGCACCAGATGATCGAAGCCAAGGAAGGTTGCCTGATCAGCGAGCAGCGCGAGCCACAGGCGCGCATCAGCTACCAGAAATTCTTCAGTCGCTACCTGCGCCTGGGCGGCGCTTCCGGCACGATCAGCGAAGTTGCCGGTGAAATGAATCGCGTTTATGGCCTCGAAGTATTCAAGGTTTCCACCAATCGGCCGACTAAACGTCTTATGTATGGCGAAAAGATATATTGCGACGCATTAGGCAAGAAGGTAGCGCTGATTAACCGGGTCAAGGCGATGCACAAGATCGGGTGTCCCATGCTGATCGGTACCTGCTCGGTCGAGGAATCCGAACAGGTTGGCGGCTGGCTGGAGCAGGAAGGCATCACCCACCGCGTGCTCAACGCCAAGCAGGACCGGCACGAGGCTGAGATTATCGCCGCAGCAGGCCAGCAGGGTGCCATTACGGTGGCCACCAACATGGCCGGACGCGGCACCGATATCGAACTCGGGCCGGGAATTGAAGAATTAGGCGGCTTGCATGTTATTTCGTTGAGTCTCAACGATTCCTACCGCATCGACCGGCAGCTTTACGGGCGCTGTGCGCGCCAGGGCGACCCGGGTAGTGCCGAGGCGATCCTGTCGCTCGAAGATGCGACGCTGACGAATTACTTTTCCCCGCGAGTGCTCAAGTTCCTGGCGAACCTGACCAGCACCGGTAAGCCGGTACCTGCATTCGTCAGTCGAATGGTTTTACGCCTGCCGCAACGCAGCCACGAAAAGAAGCAGTGTCGTATGCGCAAGGCACTGATGAAACAGGACAAGAGATTACGTCGCACCCTGGCGTTTTCAGGGAGGTTTGAATGATAAATATGAAACGAGTCCCGATACAGGACGGTCGCCAACAAACGCAGTCTGTGGATGGCGATGAACGGATGCTGAAGATCTGCACCGGGTTAATCGGGGCGCTGTTTTTTCTGTTGCTGATGATAAGCCCCCGTGCCCCGGCGGCTGAGCTGGATTGCCTGGTTAAACCGGAAATGTATGTCGAACTGAGTAGCCCGGTGGACTCGGTGATGGAGAAAATGCTGGTTGAAACCGGGGACACGGTCGCCAGGGGACAACCATTGGCGCAGCTCGAAGCCTCGGTCGAAAGAGCCAGGGTAAGGTTGGCCAAGCTGCAGGCCAAGTCCGTCAGCGAAATCAAGAATCGCGAGGAACAGCTCAGGTACGCGAAGCAGTATCACGCGCGCATGGCAAATTTACTGTCGCAAAACTCGGTCTCGCAGTATGAAACCGATAAGGCCGAAACCGAAGTCGCGATCGCACAGATTGAACTCAACAAGGCCAACGAGAAGTGGCGCATCGCGCAGTTGAACCTGGAACTGGCGCAGACTCAGCTGGCGCTGCGCACCATCAGGAGCCCGATTGACGGTATCGTTGTCGATCGTTACGCGATGGTGGGCGAGTCGGTTAGCGACCGTACCATCATGAAGCTCGCCAAGGTCAATCCGCTCAAGGTCGAGTTGATCGCGCCGACCGAGTATTTCGGCCTGATCCAGAAGGGCATGGAAGTCGAAATCTACCCCGAGCAACCCTCCAACCAGGTGTTCACCGCGACGGTGACCGTGGTCGACCAGCTAATCGACCCGGCCAGCGGCAGCTTTACCGTGCGCATGCTGTTACCCAACCCCGAAGACAAACTGGTCGGCGGTGTCAACTGCCTGGCCAATTTCAGCTTCAAGACCCCGGAGCCGTCGAACGGAGACGTTTACAGCTCGCTTTCGAGTCAGACCCCGAATTCGATCGAGTAGCGGGTGAACTGGCGATGAACGCGTGCGGCAGATCACAGTTTCCCAAATTGGCGAGCGGAATCCACCCCGTAAGCACTACGGAGCACCTGATGCCTGCCTATACTCATATGGTGTTTTCCCGTGCCTCTGGCAGCTGTCAGCTGAATGCTTACTGCGCTGATATACCGCCAGCAGTCCCTGTTGAAACGCGTATTTTCTATAACGAGTGGTCATAGAAGCGTTTATGAGTAAAGTATTCAAAAATAACCCGCAGCAGTCGAAGCTCATCCTCGAAGAGCTCGAAGAGCGTCGGCTATTTTCCGGCGGCATCGAAGGCTTAATCGTTACCGACCTCGACTCCGAGGCCAACGCGATCTACAGCGACGTGGACGGCAGTAAGACGCAATCCGGTGATACCGGCACCGATGCAGCGGCCGCAGAACAGCAGTCCCAGGAAATCGTGTTCATCGACGCCGACGTCGATAACTACCAGCAACTGGTCGACGACCTGCGTAACAACGCTGATAGTAGCCGCAACATCGAAGTCGTCGTGCTCGATCGGGATAAGGATGGCATCGAGGAGATTTCCGAGTTTCTTTCGCACCGCGACGACCTGGACGCGATCCATATCATTTCACATGGTAGCGATGGCAGTGTCGAACTCGGCAATACCAGTCTCAATGCGGACAGTCTCGAACAGAACAATCTCAAAATCGCGTTGTGGGCTAATTCGTTCACCGAGACCGGCGACATCCTGATTTACGGCTGTAACCTGGCACAATCAGAAATTGGGCAGAACCTGATCGGCGAGCTCGGCAGTTTGACACTGACCGATGTCGCCGCTTCCGATGATCTGACAGGCGATGCCATTCAGGGTGGCGACTGGGAACTCGAGTTCACTACTGGCAAGGTCGAAAGCGCAGTCGCAATTAGCAGCGAATTACAACAGGACTATGAACACACACTGGCGACGCTGAGTGGCATTGAGTTAAATAATGACGGCGGGAATGACGCTTATCTTTTGACCAGCAATGGAGGAGCGATCTTTGGCGGCATTGATGCGTTAACTATGGAGGTTCAATTTTCGGTCGATTCGGTCAACGTAGAGAACAATTTGTTTTCCTATGCGGTCACCGGGGAATCCAATGAGCTGTTCCTTGCTGTCCGGGACAACGGCAAAATTCAACTTATTCTCGACGGCGCTAATCGACTTTCGACGGGAACCTACCTGGAATTGCTGGATGGGAATAAACACTCGCTAGCCGTGAGCTGGGACCAATTGTCAGGTGCCGTCGCGTATTATGTTGATGGTGTATTTGCAGAATCCACTTCCGGCTTTCAAGTTAATTCTGTCATCGACGGTGGCGGCACATTGGTCTTGGCCCAGGAACAGGATTCTGTCAACGGTGGCTTCAATACTAGTCAACACTTGTCTGGCACGCTCTATGACGTTCGAGTTTGGGATGAAGTTCGCACGGCAGCCGAGATCTCGCTGAACCATGAAGAGAAACTAGACAGCAGCATTCTGCCTGCCGGCCTGGTCGCAAACTGGCAGATGGACGGCTTCAACGGATCGAACGAAGTCATCGATGTCGTCAGCGGCAACAATCTCAGCATTGGTCATGCCACCGGCACCGGCTTCACGGCCAGCACGCCTGTTGTTGTCAATGCCGATATGACTCTGACAGGTGATTCGGTAGTCGAAAATGCCGCCAATGGCACCAGCGTCGGCGATGTTGATGTGATCGTATCCGAATTGGCGACCGATACCATGTTTCTGGACGCCGGCGACCCTTCCACCTTCGTCAATTACAGTTCGGGCCAGACCTTCGGTGGCTGGACAGTCACCAGCGGAAAGGTGGACGTGCTGGGCGATGCCTGGGACGACGCTCCTTCGGGTGGGAACATTGTCAATCTGGGCGAAGGCTCGATCGCTAACGGGGTGCCCGGCACGATTAGCCAAAGCATCAGTACTGAAATCGGCCGTGAATACCAGCTGACTTTCGAGATGAGCGGTAACTGGTTCACCGATTCTGATATCAAGGATCTGCGTGTTAGCGCCGATGGCGCGGTCCAGGATTTTTCGATGAGCAAACCGGCTGGATGGAACTATGCCAGCAACCTCGCATGGCAACAGCAAACCTTTACTTTTACGGCGACCTCCACGACCACCAACCTGTCGTTTCAATCGCTGGAAACCTTTGGCCGGGGCCCCATGATCGCCGATATCAGCGTCCAGGCGGCCGAGAGCAATTACAGTTACAGTCTGCTCGACGATGCCGGCGGCCGCTTTGCGATCAATACCAGCAGCGGTGAAGTGACCGTGGCTGACGGCAGTTTGCTCGACTATGAAACCGCGACCAGTCACAACATCACGGTGCAGACCACCGACACCGTTACTAGTGAATCCGCCAACCAGGTATTCGCCATCAGCGTCAGCGATGTCGTCGAGGTCAACAATGCCCCGGTACTGTCGGGCGCCAATGACCTGGTGTCGATCAACGAAGACGATTTTACCAATGGTGGCACGCTGGTCTCGGCACTGATTACCGGACAGGTCAGTGACGCCGACGCCGGTTCGGTCGAGGGTATTGCCGTAATCGCGGTCGACGACACCAACGGCAGCTGGGAATACACCACCGACGGCGGCGGTAACTGGTTCACGTTCGGCGCCATCGATGCCTCGACCGTACGCCTGCTCGCGGCCGATGCCAACAGCTCGGTGCGTTTCGTACCCAATGCAGACTGGAACGGCACGGTTACAAATGGCATCACCTTCCACGCCTGGGATCAGACCAGCGGCACGGCCGGCGGTACAGCCGATCTCACCATCCCGTTCAGCCCCTTGGCGGATGGCTTCGAGTCCAACACCTACAGCGGCGGCGCCGGCTGGAACGGCGACTGGCAGGAAATTGGCGAAACGACCAACCCGGCAGTTGGCAACGTCAGTATTAGTTCGGCGGGAACCGGGGTCGTCCCCGGTGGTGGCAGCTATTATGCAGGATTCAACCTGGCTGCCGGTACAGGGATCGAGCGCGAGGTGGACCTGTCCACTGCGGCGACTGCCAGCCTGAGTTTTTATTACGAGCAGACCAACGGCTCTGCCGGCGGGCAATTTGCCGTCGAGGTCTACGACGGCACCAGCTGGACAACGCTGCAGACCTTCGACATTGACACCAGTAACGCGGTCGGCGGACAAAATGGTGTTTTTAGCGGGGAGTTGGACATTGCCAATCCGCAAACCATCTCCAGTGTCCGGCTTTATGTGACGCAGGCCGCAAGCGGCGATATCGTCTATTTCGATAATGTCCAGATATCCGGCACGGCGGTGACTAACACCGGCGGTAGTACTGCATTCAGTGCGGCGACGGCATCGAGTTCTATTACCGTTACCGCCGCCAACGAAGCCCCGAGCCTCTGGAACTACCACCACACAATAAGCTTTGCCACGGCGACTGCCGATAACAATTATCCGGTTGAGATCACACTGACCGAAGGGTTAAATGGTTTCAGTCACGCCAATGCGCAGGTTAACGGTGAAGATATTCGTTTCTATGATGCTGCGGGTAATGAACTCAGTTACTGGATCGAGGACTGGAGTCAGGCAGGTACATCGACCTTATGGGTTAATGTCGATACCGCCGGTACGACGAGCATCGACCTGTATTACGGCAATAGCAACGTTGCCAGTGCCAGTAATGCCGATGCCACTTTCCTGTTACACGATGACTTTACAACAGGCGGCATAGGCTCGCTGCCGGCCGGCTGGTCAGCGGTCGGTGGCGCAATCTCCGGTACGCAACCCGCGGTGCAGGACGATGCGGGCAACCTGGTGTTTTCCGACGGGATTAACAGTGGTGGACCTGTCGTGGATACGGGTAGCTGGGATGACGTCGTTGTCAGCCAGGATTTTCGCACCATCAACGCCAGCGACCCGATCAACCATGCCGGATTGATTGCCCGTTACCAGGATGCCGATAACATGGTTTACGGTGGCATAGTGAACGGTAGTACGGCACAAATTTGGTATAAAACTACCGCGACTGGCTTTATTCAAATAGGTGGGGACTGGAATATCTCGGCCTTCAACGTTGATGATGGCAACTGGCACAACCAGGAACTGAGGCTGTTTGGCGATACCGTCGAATTCTATATTGACGATACCTTTGTCGGCAGCGCTTCACTTGCCGCAACCGGTGCGCCCGCCAGCGGCCAGACAGGCTTCTGGTCGCAATACAGTAACTATGAAGGCTATCGCGATAACCACATCGTACGTAGCTACGACGCCGGCACCGGAGACATCGCCGCCACTGCGGCGAATGTGGGCTATACAATCGATGAAAACAGCGCCAATACTACTGTCGTCGGCAGCGTTCTAGCCACCGACCCCGACGTTGCCGATGTTCTCGCTTACAGTATCACCGCGGGCAATACCGGAACCGCCTTCGCCATAGATAGCAATGGCCTGATAACGGTTAACAACGCTGCAACCCTCGATTTCGAAACCAACCCGATTTTCACGCTGACCATCGAAGCAACCGATGACGGTAGCCCGAATCTCTCCGATACGACGACCGTAACAATCACGTTGAATGAAGTGAATGAAACGCCGACCGCGGTGGACGATGCATTTGTCGTCAATGAAGATACGCCGACCAACATCGACCTGCTTGCCAACGACACTGATCCGGAAAACGACACGCTGACGCTCCTCGGCTTCGAGCGGGTGATTGCCAGTTACGATGCCGGCACGTCGGGTAGCGCGCTCGACCCGGCTTCGGTTGCCGGGGGGGGGTGGTTTTTCGAAGATACGGAAGACGCGAATGCCGCCACCGGTAATCTCCAGTCGAGTGGCGTGTCACCTGACGGTGCCAGCGGGCAGAATGCCTGGAATCTCGTCGATGGCTCGGATGCCTTTGGCGAAAACTTATGGTATTCGACTACGCTGTCGCCCGCCGATACGACGCTTGCGGATAGCAACGGCTGGTCGTTGTCGGCCGAGATTCGGCTGGTCGACGATTATGGCGATACGCGCACCACCTTTATTCGCTACGGCGACGGGACCAACCGTTTCCTGGCTTATTTCGATCTCGATTCGAACAACGATCTGACGGTCGAGCTCATCGACGACGGCGGTAACCAGCTTATTACGCTTACCAGCGACGGCAGCGGCAGCGCTGATTATCACCACTACGAAATCGTCTACGATCCGGGTACCTCGACTGCAATGTTCCTGTTCGATGGCGTTCGTGTGGACGGCGGCGGCTGGTCGGGCGAGGCGAGCACCAATCAAGGCGTGCGCTGGGGCATGGGTTCCGGCGGCGGCCAGGCCAGCGCCAATTATCATTCCATCGAGATGAAGGTTTTCGATCAGTCGATCACCACTGCCAATGGTGCGACGGTAACCAACAATGGTGATGGAACGGTCAACTACGCGTCGACGACGAATTATACCGGTGCCGATTATTTCACTTACACGATGCGTGATAGCGAAGGTCACATTCAGTCCGCCAATGTTGATGTCGACGTCGTCGGTGTAGCCGATGGTATTCGGGTAACGCCACTGTCGCTGGCGCCGATCGGCGGCGAGACGCTGGTCAACACGACCACGGCTAACGCTCAGACTATTAGTGCCGGTGTGCCGCAGGCAATGGCGACCGATGCCAACGGCAATTACATCATCGTCTGGCACAGTGACCTGCAGGATGGCTCCGACAGGGGTATTTATGCGCAGCTCTACAATGCCGACGGCAACGCCAATGGCGGCGAGTTCCTGGTGAATTCGACTACCGCCGAAGCCCAGCTTTCCCCGTCGGTGGCAATGGACGATGCCGGTAATTTCACCGTCACCTGGATGAGTAATCTGCAGGACGGCGACAATTACGGCGTCTACGCGCAGCAGTTTAATGCCTCCGGCGTGGCGCAGGGTCCCGAATTCCTGGTCAACACGACGACGACAAATTACCAGGGCTCGCCCGGCATCGCGATGTCGGCAAGCGGCGCCTTCGTGATCAACTGGGCCTCTTCCGGACAGGACCCGGATGGGACAATCGGCATCTACGCGCAGTTATTCGATGCCGCCGGCAACACCGTGGGCAACGAATTCCGCGCCAATACCTACACCACGGGGCACCAGCAGGTCTCATCGGTGTCGATGGATGCGGCTGGCAACTTCGTGATGACCTGGGGTAGCCAGGGTCAGGACGGTTCGAATTACGGCGTGTTCGGTCAGGTGTTCAATGCCGACGGCACGCCGCGCGGCAGCGAGTTCCAGGCCAATACCACGACCCAGTATTCACAGCTTTATAACGACGTCACGATGCTGCCCGACGGGCGTTTCGTCGTCGCCTATCAGAGCGCAAATGCGGATACCTCGACAGATCTGTTCATCCAGGCATTCAATGCCGACGGCTCCATGCACGGCAGTGAAATCAAAGTCAATGCGGTCTCTGATATGGACTACTTCCCCATTCCTTCAATCACCGCCGACACCAGCGGCAATTTCACCGTGGTGTGGAATAATTCCAACGACGGTGCCCTGGCGGGCGTGTCCATGAAGAGCTACGACTGGGACGGCAACGCGCTCACCGGCGAGGTGCAGGTCAACACCACCACCGCTGGCAACCAGTTCTACCCGGAAATCGTGGCGCAGCCGGATGGCGGTCTCATCGTCGCCTGGAGCGGCAACGGTGCGGGAGATGCCGATGGCATCTTCACCCAGCGTTACGGCCTGGTCACCGATGAAGCCGGCGGCACTGCTTCCTTCCAGCTGGTGTTGGAGTCGGCGCCCACCGCTGATGTGGTCATACCCATCAGCGTCAGCGATGGCACCGAGGGCAGCGTCTCGACCAACTCGATCACCTTCAACGTCGGCGACTGGAATGTTCCGCAAATCGTCACCGTGACCGGGCTGCAGGATCTCAGTCCGGACGGCGACCAGGCTTTTATCGTCGATATCGGTCCCGCCACGAGTACCGATCCCAATTTTAACGGTTTCGATCCCGCCAATCTCAGCATTGTTAACCTTGCCAACAATGCGCCGCAAATGACTGCATGGTTCAACGACGCCTGGGATACGCGCAAGGAATTGACTGTCAGCTCGGCCCAGGTGGCCGGCGACGTAACCGATTTTCCGGTACTGATCACGCTCAACGCGGATGCCGAGCTGGCCGCGCAGGCGCTGGCCAACGGTGACGATATCGTCTTCACCGCGGCCGACGGCGTGACCCAGCTGGCGCATGAAATCGAGTACTTCGACGCAACCACCGGCGAGCTGCGCGTATGGATCAAGACTGACCTTTCCGCATCTGTCGATACCGGTATCTACATGTATTTCGGCAACGATGCTTCCGCAAACCAGGAGAATATTCCCGGAGTATGGGACAACTATGTTGGCGTTTATCACCTCGGGGAATCTCCGACTGGTGCGCCTGGTGAAATTATCGATAGCAGCGGTAGCGGAAATCATGCCACCACCGAGGGTGCGATGGATGTGACGGATTCGGTAGCGTCGGCCATCGGGCAGGGGTTTGCCTTCGATGGCGCCAACGACATGATCCGCATTCCCGATAGCGCGAGTCTCGACAGTATCAACGACGCAGCCACGTTTTCGCTGTGGATCAATTACGTCGACGCCGCTGACGGCCAGCACCAGTTGATCATGAGCAGTGAAAATCGCTATAGCGATATCGACGGCTACGAGTGGGGTTCGCAGGGCAACGGTGACCACTTTTTCTACCCCGATGCGATGAGTCCGGATGGCAACTACAACCTAGGCTCGAATCCGTACAC
>Ga0316194_10000360_pt1 | contig 28283 bp, 26 predicted proteins | sample CroRivsedime1_MG_FD_204936 | JGI IMG/M metagenome (GOLD analysis project Ga0316194, IMG submission 204936) | Coastal sediment microbial communities from Maine, United States - Cross River sediment 1 | ecosystem: Environmental > Aquatic > Marine > Coastal > Sediment | place: USA: Maine...
TTAAAAAAGAAATAGCATTAAAAAAAGCCCTAAATTACAATAACTTTAGGGCTTTTTGTTTGGCGGAGAGCGAGGGATTCGAACCCCCGGACCCGATGAAGGGTCAACGGTTTTCAAGACCGCCGCATTCGACCGCTCTGCCAGCTCTCCTAAATTCTATACACAATAACTGCCAGGCGGTGGATGTAGCCTGGCGACGCTGGCGTATTATAATCATTTACGGCTTTGAGTCATCATCAAAATTCACCAAAACGCCTTGAAATTTTAACCTTTGACCTAACATATTACCCTGAGTTTTGATTCCTGATCAGCCTGATAACCCCGCCAACCATGGGGTTGCTATCACCAGGAATGGAACTTAGAATGTCGTGCATCAGTCATACTGACTTATTGATAACGGAGAAAGTAATGCAAATGAATACTGCTGTGACCCGCCCTACAGAGGCGATTCTACAGACCAACAAGCTGATCAAGAACACATATATGCTGTTGTCGATGACGCTGATTTTCAGTGGACTTTTGGCATTTCTCAGCATTGCGATGAATGTGTCCCATGGCATCGCCTTCGCAGCCAGCCTGATCGGTATCGGTTTGCTCTGGTTTGTATTACCACGAACCCAGAATTCAGCTGCAGGCGTCCCGGTGATATTCGCTATAACCGGCCTGTTGGGTTTTGGACTCGGCCCAATGCTCAGCTACTACCTGAGTGTCAATCCGAGCATAGTCATGCTGGCGATGGGTGGCACCGGTACGATCTTCCTGGGTCTGTCGGGTTACGCCCTGACCACGCGCAAGGACTTCAGCTTTATGGGCGGTTTTATTTTCGTCGGTATGCTGGTGGCAATCGGCGCAATGTTGCTGAACCTGTTCCTCGGAATCCCTGCTTTGGCATTGGCAGTAAGCGCTGCTGTAATAATGGTCATGAGCGGTTTTATACTGTTCCAGACATCTGCACTGATCCATGGCGGTGAAACCAACTACATCTCTGCGACTGCCGGACTGTTTATCGCAATTCTGAATATTTTCACCAGCTTGCTGCATATTCTCGGCGCCTTCGGCGACGATTAAGATCAACGCAGTAATTGAATGACGATAAGCCCCTGTTACAGGGGCTTATTTTTTTAAAGGGGGTTTTATGGACTGGTTAAAAATTGCATCTGCGATCTTCCTGGTTGCAATGTTCTTTTTCATTTTACCTTCAGCCAGGCAAATGGTGAAAAACTCACCCAAGGGCAGCAGTAGCGACTGGATGGGTTTTATCGTGCCGATGGCAGCCGTGGTGTTATTCATTATCCTGCTGATCGCGCTGGTTTAACCATACCATCTCGGCAAGCGCCAGATCCTCGCGGGTTGTAATCTTGAAATTATCGGCACTCCCTGCAATCAGCGCCGGGGCATGGCCCATCAATTCGATTGCCTGGGCGTCGTCGGTAATCGCCAGGTTTTGATCGATAACCGGTTTCAGTGCATTGAGTAAAGCTTGCAGATGAAAAACCTGTGGTGTTAATGCGCGCCACAAATTTTCTCGTGACAGCGTGCTCGCGATTTCCATATTCTCGGTTTGCAGTTTCAGTGTATCGGTGACCCTTGACGCCAGAATGGCTCCCGCCGCATGTTGTCGCGCGGCATCGATTACCGCACTCAGGTCCGCATGGCTCACCAGCGGTCGCACTGCGTCATGAACCAGAGCGATCGCATCGTTGCCCAACCTGAATTGCAGCGTGGTAAGGCCGCTATAGACCGAGTGCTGCCGCTCGAGTCCTCCGTTGGCAGTAAAGATCGGTTTGCTTGAGTTATACCCAAGCTCATCCCAGAGCCTGTCATCTTCGCGTAACACCACGATTGCCCCATCGATCTGGGGATGTGATAGCAGGCGATCGAGGCAATGCTCAATGACTGTTTTTCCCTGAAAACGAAGATACTGCTTTGCGGTGTCGCTTTGCATGCGACTGCCGATGCCGGCCGCCGGAATTACCGCCCAGACGCTTGAGTTATTGCTCATCGGCGCTATCGCCCTGTCGCGGAATTAGCTGGATAAAGGTTTCGCCCTGCTTGATCATACCAAGATCGTTGCGAGCCTTCTCTTCAAACGCATCGAGGCCGTTCTGCAGGTCGAGCACCTGTGCTTCGAGAATTTTATTACGCTCTTCGAGCTCGCTTAACTTCTGCTTCTGGATCTCGAGTTCGTGCGTGAGCTGCACAACCTCTGACAGGCTACCGTCACCGAACCAGAGCTTATATTGCAAACCAATTAGCATCAGGATCAATACGGCAATCAGGATTTTCATCGGCACATGGGTAAAACCCTAGAGGTTTTTAAAAGCAGACTTTCCCGGATAAATTGCACTATCACCCAGCGTCGATTCGATACGCAACAGCTGGTTGTACTTGGCAACCCTGTCGGAGCGTGAAAGCGAGCCGGTTTTAATTTGACCAGCAGCAGTGGCAACCGCGAGATCGGCGATGGTAACGTCCTCGGTTTCGCCTGAACGATGTGAAATAACGGTTGAGTAGCCGGCAGCATGGGCCATCGAGATGGCATCCAGAGTTTCGCTGAGGGTACCGATCTGGTTGAACTTGATCAGGATCGAGTTGGCAATTCCCTGCTCAATACCGCGCTTCAGGATACTGGTGTTGGTGACAAAAAGATCATCTCCCACCAACTGGATCCTGTGCCCCAGTTGTGCACTTAACACCGCCCATCCTTCCCAGTCACTTTCATCCATACCGTCTTCGATGGTAATAATCGGGTATTGATCGACCCAACTCGAAAGATAATCGGCGAAGCCGGCTGCATCGAAGGAGCGATTCTCCGAGGCCAGCACATACTTACCGCCTGCAAAGAACTCTGAACTGGCAACATCCAGACCCAGGTAAATATCGCTACCAGCCTTGTAACCTGCTTTTTCAATCGCGATCAATATCACTTCGATGGCTTCTTCGTTGGAAGACAAATCCGGTGCAAAACCGCCCTCGTCACCCACCGCGGTGTTCATGCCTTTTGCGGCTAGCACCGCTTTCAGCGCATGGAATACCTCGGTACCATAACGCAGCGCCTCGCTGAAACTGGGTGCACCCGCGGGGAGAATCATGAATTCCTGCATATCGACGCTGTTGTCAGCATGCGCGCCACCATTAATGATGTTCATCATTGGTACCGGCAACAGGTTAGCGTTATCGCCACCGAGGAATCGAAACAGTGGCTGCCCGGCCGCCAGCGCCGCCGCCTGGGCATTTGCCAGCGACACCGCGAGTAAGGCATTGGCGCCGAGATTACTTTTGTTATCACTGCCGTCGAGGTCAATCATCGCCTGATCGAGCCCGGTTTGATCATTGCAGTCGCGCCCAACGACAAGTTGTGCTAATTCGTTATTAACATGGGATACGGCTTTAGTGACGCCCTTGCCGAGGTAGCGCGCTTTATCACCATCGCGTAATTCGATAGCCTCGCGTTCACCCGTGGAAGCACCCGAGGGCGCCGCCGCCCTGCCTGTCATCCCATTGTCCAATGTTACTTCGGCTTCGACAGTTGGATTGCCGCGCGAATCCAGAATTTCCCGACCGATGATCTTACTAATGGTAGCCATATCGACTCTGGTTTGATTCCCTAGTTGCCTTGCAGTAATTCGTTTTCATGCATGACGGACGCTTTAGTGACCTGATCCAGATCGATCAACACCTTCAGCAACGATTGCATTTGCGCCAGTGGCCAGGCATTGGGGCCATCGCTGAGTGCTTTTTCCGGATTGGGATGAGTTTCCATAAACAGGCCGGAAATACCTGCTGCCACGGCAGCTCGCGCAAGCACCGGCACGAATTCGCGTTGCCCACCGGAAGAACTGCCTTGACCGCCCGGTAACTGCACCGAATGCGTGGCATCGAAAACGACCGGGCATCCGCTTTGGCGCATTACCGCCAGCGAACGCATATCGGAAACCAGGTTGTTATAACCGAAACTGGCGCCACGCTCACAAACCATGATTTGCCGGTTACCGGTCTCCACCGCCTTGTCGACTACCTGTTGCATGTCCCAGGGTGAAAGGAACTGGCCTTTCTTTATATTCACCGGCTTTTGTTGCGCGCATACATTTTGTATGAAATTGGTCTGCCGGCACAAAAATGCCGGGGTTTGCAGAACGTCAACCACACTGGCTACTTCGTCCAGGGGGGTATCTTCATGTACATCGGTAACCACCGGTACATTAAGGCTGCTACGCACTTTTTGCAGAATCGCCAGTCCCTTTTCAATCCCCAGGCCGCGAAAGCTCTTGCTGCTGGAACGGTTGGCCTTATCGAAGGAAGATTTGAATATAAAAGGTATATTCAAAGTCTTGCAGATCTGTTGCAACTCTCCGGCAGTATCCAGCGCCAACTGTTCCGACTCGATGACACAGGGTCCAGCCATCAGGAATAGCGGTTGATCCAGGCCAACCTCGAAATCACAAAGTTTCATTATGAATTGACCTTGTGGTAGGCGACTGCCGCGTTAATGAAGCTGTTGAACAAAGGGTGGCCTTCGCGTGGCTGCGAAGTGAATTCCGGATGAAATTGACAGCCAATAAACCAGGGATGATCGGAAAGTTCGATCATTTCGACCAGTTGATTGTCGACCGAAAGGCCCGAGATGACGAGGCCTGCATCCTGCAGCCTTTGCAGGTAGTTATTATTAAATTCGTAACGATGTCGATGACGCTCGTGGACCTCCTCGCTACCATAAGCACGCCGCGTATTAGTGCCGGGTACCAGCTTGCAGGTTTGCGCACCGAGTCGCATGGTACCGCCAAGATCGGTATTTTCATCGCGGGTTTCGATCGACCCATCTCGATCCAGCCATTCGGTTACCAGCGCAATTACCGGGTCCGGTGTCTTCGGATTGAATTCGGAGCTGTGCGCCTTGGTCAGCCCCAGTACATTGCGCGCGTATTCGATTACGGCTACCTGCATACCAAGGCAAATACCGAGGTAAGGGACATTGTTGACACGCGCATAGTTAGCTGCAGCGATCTTGCCTTCGATACCACGACTGCCGAAACCCCCGGGCACGAGAATGGCGTCCAGTCCTTTAAGGGCGTCGGTACCATCGCTTTCGATCGAATCGGAATCGATTTTGACGATGTTTACCCTGGTCCTGGTGTGAACACCGGCATGAGCAAGCGCTTCGTTCAAAGACTTGTAGGCATCGGTGTGGTCTACATATTTACCCACAAAGCCGATCGATACCTCGTTTTCGGGGTGTTCCAGCGCTTCTACCACGCTGTCCCATCCGGACAGATCGGCCGGTGGCAAATCCAGTGAGAAATGCTTGACGACGATGTCATCGAGTCCCTGCAAGTGAAGCTCTCGCGGTATCTTGTATATATGGTCGACATCAACCGCGTAGATGACGGCTTCCTCAGCGACGTTGGTGAACAACGCAATCTTGCGGCGCTCTTCGATGGGGATGGGTCGATCGGCACGACATAACAGGACATCCGGTTGAATACCGATGGAACGTAATTCCTTGACCGAGTGCTGGGTCGGCTTGGTCTTGATTTCACCCGCGGCTGGCAGATAAGGTAGTAAAGTCAGGTGTATATAAAGCACGTTTTGGTGACCTAGCTCAAAACCCATTTGGCGAATCGCTTCGAGGTATGGCAGGGATTCGATATCACCCACGGTTCCGCCGATTTCGACCAGCACGATATCGGCGTCATTGGTGCTTTTGAGAACCGAATTCTTGATTTCATCGGTAATATGCGGGATTACCTGCACCGTAGCACCGAGATAATCGCCACGTCGTTCCTTGGCAATCACGCTTTCGTAAATCTGACCCGTCGTATAGTTGCTGTTCCTGGAACAATGCACCCCGGCAAAGCGTTCATAGTGCCCGAGGTCGAGATCAGTTTCAGCACCATCATCGGTGACATAGACCTCGCCGTGCTGAAACGGGCTCATGGTGCCAGGATCAACGTTGATATACGGATCGAGCTTGATCATGTTGACGCTAAGCCCGCGCGATTGCAGTAAAGCGCCCAGTGAGGCAGATGCAATGCCCTTGCCCAGTGATGAAACAACACCACCAGTGATAAATATGAATCGGCTCATAGACCCCAGAAAGCTTGAATGCACGTAAGGTACGTAGGTTGGAAAGAAACGATAGCAGAATCGCATTTTGAAGACAATCGAAGCGCCGATATTAAAGACTTATTTCATGCGATAGCGTGCTTCGAGAATCGAGTTGCCAGCCTTTTAAAAACAGAAAACAAACAAAATATGCTGTTCTATACTCTGGCCTATGCGAGCCTTAATAATCGAAAACAATGTCGCCTACCGGGAACTGCTGGATCATACTCTCGCGCAACAGGGCTTCGACACCGATACTGGCGACAGTATCGAGTCTGCCCGTGCCTATGCCGATTCCGGGGCATATGACATTGTTTGTGTCAACCAGAAGCTGAAAGATGGCCCTGGAGCAGAGTTTGTTGCTTATTGCAATCAACACGAGCGCTACAAAAACACCCCGGTTCTGTTTCTGACCGAAAATACCGAACTGCTTGCCGAAGATCTGCCGGTCCACGTCGACGGTGTCATTCACCAACTCAACGAACACCAGATCGAAGACCAGATCGTGCATTTTGTCGATCTGCACCTGGATCCAGTCTTTTTCGAAGGTCGAATTCTATTTGTCGAGGATGATGATGAGGTTGCGGCTGATATTCTCGCCCAGTTAAAGGAAACCGGCTACCAGGTCTCGCATTTTAAATCGGCAGAAGAAGCCTGCGCAGAATACGATGCAGTCACCATTTATGGATCTCATCCTGAGGCCTACGATCTTGCGATTACCGAGATCAACCTCGAGGGTAAGATGAAGGGTGACGAGCTGGTGGCTCAAATTCGCTCTTATGAAGATGGCCGTGGTTTCATTCCAGTCATTGCGATTACCGACGAAGACGATGTGCAAAGGCGGATTTCGCTTTATCACTCGGGGGTCAACGACTTCCTGCAAAAGCCCATCTTGCACGAAGAATTAATGGTTCGTATCGCCAACCTGATTACTAACAAGCGCCTGCTCGATAAAGTACACGATATTCGTCGCGAACTGTTTGCCCTCGCGACTACCGACAAGCTGACCGGTTGCCATAACCGACATAGCCTGATGGAGTTTTCCGACAAGTTTATTTCCCAGGCACTGCGTCATAAATACCCGGTAAGCATGCTGGTTATCGACCTGGATCATTTCAAGTCAGTCAATGACAATCACGGGCATGCCGTGGGTGACATCGTGCTGGAGTTGACGGGCAAGCTGCTCAACGACAGTTTTCGCGACGGCGACCTGGTATCACGCTACGGTGGCGAAGAATTCGTCGTACTCATGACTCATTGCAATGGTGAAGACGCGCAGCTAAAGGCTGAGCAACTTCGTCTCGCGATTGAAGACATGAAACCGAATGGCCTGACCATCACCACCAGCATAGGGGTAACCTCGATGGAAGTGGGTGCTGACAGGGATTTTGAAGCCATGTTCCACGCCGGTGACGAAGGCGTTTACAAAGCCAAGGAAAATGGACGCAACCAGGTAGTTTACGTGGCCCTGGACTAGATCAGGGTTTGTTTGCAAGGATAACGGCACGTCGTGGCGCTGGTAAACCCTCGATAGTCAGGCTCGCATTGTCCGGGTCCAGGCACTGTGCCAGCGATTCAAACCGCATCCAGTCGGTAATTCGCTGCTCAGTGATATCAGTAATCGCTTCATCGACAAGTCGAACATTGGTGAATCCACAGCGTTGTACCCAGGCGACCAGCTCTGCCGAAGAAGGAATGAACCAGACGTTGCGCATTCTCGCGTAGCGATCCTGCGGTAACAGTATCTCGCCAGGCCTACCCTCGATCACCAGGGTCTCGAGGCAAAGTTCGCCTCCGCTGACGAGGAAACTCTTGAGTTGATAAAGATGATCCAGCGGGCTTCTGCGATGATAGAGCACGCCCATCGAAAAAACGCTGTCGAACCAGTGCAGGTCTGCTGGAATTTGCTCGACGCCAATCGGCAGCAGCTGAATTTGCGTATTTTGCAAATATCTTTGTATCGCCCGAAACTGCAGGTTGAACAACACCGAGGGTTCTATTCCCAGGACTAGCTCCGGCGACTGCGCTAGCATACGCCAGCAGTGATAACCATTACCGCAGCCAATATCGAGAATTCGTCGATTCTGCAAAGGCGTCAGATGCGGTAACACACGGTCCCATTTGAAGTCTGAGCGCCATTCACAGTCAATGAAGACGTCGGCTACCTGATAGGGTCCTTTTCGCCAGGGCATTAAACCTTGCAGGGCCTGACGCAAGCCGGCCGGGTCTGCACAGTCTCCATCTACGGTAACGGCGGCAGCATCGAAAGTACCCTGCGGGTTACTGATTTCAGGTAAAGCTTCGAGGGCCGTCGACCAACGCTTGTAATCACCATGGTTTACCAGCCAGTCTGAACTTTCGATTTCAAGCTGTTGCGCCCAATGATTGAGGCTATGACTGCGTAAATACTCGAATAGTGCTTCAAGGGTCACGCTTTTATCGCCAGGTAAGAGATAAAATTGAAGCTCCTGAAACACTGATAGATTTCATCGAACCTCGCATCATTGAGGCGTTGTAAATGCTGCGTTTCGCTGTCGGGAATCAGTACATTTTCAAGTGCGTTCCGTTTCTGGCTGATTTCGAGATCACTATAACCCATGGTTTTTTTAAATCCCTGATACAACTGCACCATGCGCTCGCTTTCTTTTGCGTCATCAAACACGACTTTTTCCGATAGAACCAGTATGCCGCCTGGATTCAGGCCCTGCTGAATCTTGTGCAATAAAGCCAGCCTTTCTTCAGGGGGCAGAAATTGCAGCGTCAGGTTCAATACCACCATCGATGCATTGCTGATTTCAGTTTGCCGAATATCTTCACAACGCCAGCGAATTTTTTTCGATGCCTGCAACTGTTCGCATTTGCTTATCATCGCCGCCGAATTATCGACAGCGATGATTTCACAATCGATGTCGCCGGCCCGATCAGCGATAACCAGCGTAGCTTCCCCCAGCGAACATCCCAGATCGTAGATACGGCTACCGGGCTGGATGAAAATGTCGGCATATAAACCAATCATATGCAGCAACAGCGCATAGCCAGGTACCGATCGCGATATCATGTCCTGAAAAACATTGGCCACCGTGTCGTTAAATTCAAAGGCCCTGACGTCGCTTAAAGCCTTGGCAAAGACACGGTCCTTATCGCCCTTTAGGCTCATAGCAATAATCCTTCCAGTTTTCCATCCAGGTAAACCTGCGCAATCGCCGCGCGTTCCCATGGCGGTACACGGTGTTTTTGAAACATTCGTTTGAGTCGATGACGAGCATCATTTTGCTGACCGTGATCGCGAAATTTGAGGCTTAAAGCCTGATTTTGATCTCTTAATCCGAGTTCCCTGAAGATTTCGCAGCGTTGCGTTCGCAGGCCAAAATTTTTGATTTCAATATTTGCCTGCAAACCAAAATCGAAACTGCCACTGCGGTCGCGAAGCATGTCGTTGATCACAAGGAAGAGACGCTGATCATAAATTCTGACCGAGTAATCGGGCATTGCGATTTCCGGTATAGCATCGGCTTTTGCATGGATCTGATGCATCAATTCCTGCATTCGGGCATGCGAAATTACCGGCAATCCCGCGTCGGTGATCCAGTAACGCACCAGGTTTTTGCGTCGGCCCGGGGAAAGTAGCAGGAGCTGTGCAACATCCAGTGTAGCGATACCCCTCGACGGAATTGATTTTAACTGCAAAAAATCGAGTGCCGCTACTTCGTCGAGTAAATCCTGAATCTCGGACTGTAACTCGCTAGCGGTTGCGAGTGAATTCTGAAAATGCGGCCAGCGGGTCTTTAGCAAAGGTATAACCTGGTTACGCAGATAGTTACGATCGAATTTGCTGGTTTGATTACTGGGATCGTCAACCCAGGCAAGTTTATGCTCTCTGGCATAGGTTTCCAGCTGGCTACGGCTGTAATCCAGCAATGGCCGCAGTAACAGGGCACCGCCATCAAGCACACGCTGCCTCGCGATACCACGCAGCCCGGCACTGCCTGATCCGCGCAATGCATTGAGCAGGAAAGTTTCGGCCTGATCATCGGCATGATGAGCGGTCAAGATACAATCGCCTGCGCGGGTGTGTTGTGCAAACAATGCATAGCGATTATGTCTTGCGACAGCTTCGATATTACTCTCAACCTTGTCCAGGCGAAGCTGGTCGACTCTGATTTCGAGGCCCAGGCGCCCCGCCTGCTCGATACAGAACTGCTCCATGTCGGCGGCAACATCAAGCAGGCCGTGATTAAAATGCCAGGGAATAATTTCAAACTTACGGGTATCGTCGACGAGCAGGTGCAGTAACACGGTTGAATCGAGGCCGCCGCTAAAGGCTACAAAGACCCTTTGAGCATCATCGGGAATCAGCTCCAGACATGATTGCATGTGACTGGCCGGTATTTAAAGCGGATATCCTATCAGGCTTCCCGATACTGACCAAAAGCCATTAACTTCTGGTAGCGTTGTTCGAGCAACCTGTCGATAGTGATAGACTCGAGAGCGTCAAGGCTCTCTATCAGGTCCTGTTTCAGGGAACTGGCGATCTGATCATAGTTTCGATGGGCTCCGCCCAGAGGTTCCTGGATGACATTGTCTATCAGTTTCAGGGAGAGCAGGCGCTGGGCTGTGATACCCATAGCCTCCGCAGCCAGGGACGCTTTGTCCGCGCTTTTCCATAGGATCGATGCGCAACCTTCAGGAGAGATAACCGAGTAGGTAGCGTATTGCAGCATATTGATGCGATCGCCGATACAAATTGCCAGCGCACCACCGGAGCCACCCTCGCCGATTACAGTACAGATCACCGGTGTTTTCAGTTCGGCAAGCGCGAAAAGATTTCTCGCAATCGCTTCACTCTGCCCTCTTTCTTCGGCGCCAATACCCGGATAAGCTCCAGGAGTGTCGACCAGGGTTATCAGGGGCATGTTAAACTTTTCAGCTATTTTCATCAGCCGCAAAGCCTTACGATAGCCCTCGGGTCGAGGCATGCCGAAATTGCGTTTTATTTTTTCCCGGGTATCGCGTCCCTTTTGTTGCCCGATAACCATGACAGGTTTACCTTCCAGTCGCCCGATACCACCGACGATCGGACTATCGTCGGCATAAACACGATCACCGTGCAGGTATTCAAAGTCGGTAAACATCCGCTCAATGTAGTCGAGCGAGTAAGGTCGATTGGGATGGCGTGATAGTTGAGAAATCTGCCAGGCTGAAAGCTTGCCGAAAATCGAGTTGGTAAGAGATTCCGCCTTCCGCTCCAGGGTCCGAATTTCCTGGCTAATGTTTATATCAGAATCATCGGTAACAAAGCGTAATTCTGAAATCTTGGCCTGGAGTTCAGCGATCGGTTGTTCAAAATCTAGGAAATTGGGATCCATCTAAGGCCATCGGAGTAATAAAACTTGGCGCTAGTTTAACGATTCAGCAAATAGCTGTCATCAACCTATGTTCAAGTCGGTTACGAAATTGACGCGGAAATCATCTCCAGCGCCTGGGCGGGGTTCTCATGCTGGGTTATGGGCCGGCCGATGACCAGGTAACTGGCGCCATCGGTAATTGCCTGTTGTGGCGTGACAATGCGTTGCTGATCATCCGCCGAAGCCCAGTCCGGCCGAATTCCGGGTGTTACCAACAGCGCTGCATCACCTATACTCGCGCGTAATGCGGGGGCTTCCTGTGCCGAACACACTACGCCGTCGAGGCCATTCGAAATCGCATTTCGGGCCAGCTGGTCGACGATTTGTGGCAATGGTGTCGCGATTCCCAAATCTTTCAAATCACGTGCCGACATACTGGTCAACACCGTTACCGCGATCAGGAAGGGTCGCTGTGCAACGATTTCAATTCCCTCACGCGCAGCCTGCATCATCGCCGCCCCACCCAGTGCGTGCACATTCAACATCCATACCCCAAGTTTGGCAGCGGCACTGGATGCTTTCATGACAGTATTCGGGATATCGTGGAATTTTAAATCGAGAAAAATATCGTAGCCGTAGCCAACCAGTTCTTCGACCAGTGCCGGCCCCGCGCTGGTGAATAGCTCCTTGCCAACCTTCAGGCGGCATTGATCCGGCGTGACTTTACGCGAGAATTCGATGGCTTGCTGTCGATCTGAGAAATCGAGCGCGACGATAATCCTGGGATCTTTCATGTCTTTTCAGGTTTCATCGAAGCCCAGTTTCGACAGCTTGGGCACAGCCACTGTATGGTATGACTTTCATAGCCACATCGTGAACAGGTATATTCAATTTTCTTATCCTGTAAGGTCTTCAAAAAAGTCGACAGGGTTTCCCAGGTTTCACCCAGTTGATCAGGATTTGATTTTAAAAAACGCAACGCAAATTCAAACGCCTCGAAGGAAGGTGATTTGTGCAGAATATCGGATAAAAATTGCCGTGCTTTTTCAATTTCGCCATTGCGCGCGTAGTGTTCAAGCAAAGCAATCGCGAGTCGTGTCGATGGATGTTGTTGGTACTGGTTTTGCAGAAATTCCTGGTAAACCCGGTTCTCGTTACCATGATAAATTTGATGAGCCGGCTCTATATACAGCGGCATATACTCGGGGCTTTGCTGAATCAAGCGTTGCAAAATGCCTTTAGCCGTGGACACACTATTAGTTTTTAAATGTAAACGGATCAAGATCAGGGCAGCGCGAACACAACCGGGATCGACTTCGAGCGCTCTATCCAGGCTATTGCGGGCGAGACGATTGTTACCACTATCGACGGCATTAGCGGCGATTTCACACAAGCACTGGCTATAAACCACATTCGCCTCGGGTTCACCCATTTTATAAAGTACCTGTGCACACTCTGCGGCTTCTTCCCAGGATTTTTCAGTGATATACAAATTCAGCAATTGATGATATGCCTGTCTGGGATCGGCATTGAGTTCAATCATCTCCCGGTAAAGCTTTTCTGCACGGTCCAGCAATCCAGCTTTGAGATAGTCATCTGCCAGCTCGGCGATAGCCATATGGCGTTGTCTGCGCGTAAGACTGGGGCGTGCCAGCAGGTTCTGGTGAATCTTTATGGCTCGATCCACCTCGCCTTTCGAGCGAAACAGGTTCCCAAGGGCAATATGAATGCCTATTGTCTCCTTGTTAACCTCGATCAGATCGGTAAAGATTTTTATCGCATTGTCTGAGTCGTCAGCGAGTAGATAATTCAACCCGCTGGCATACTTTTCCGCGTAAAGGTCAGGATGTTGTGCTTTGTTTTTTTTGAATGGCTGCCATCGACCCAGTAACCAGCCAATTAGAATTGCCGACAGTATTAGTAGAAATAACCAGATATCCATTTATTGTTATCCAGTTCTGGCCGGAAGCAGACTGTAAATCTATTTCTCGGTATTGGCGCGGTCACGCAGCTCTTTGCCGGGTTTGAAGTGAGGTACGTACTTGCCGGGTAAATCTACTTTTTCGCCAGACTTTGGGTTGCGTCCGGTTCGCGGTGGTCGGTAATGCAGACTAAAACTGCCGAACCCTCTAATTTCGATACGCTCGCCATTGGATAAGGCGCTACTCATCATTTCGATCAGACTTTTTACCGCCAACTCAACATCTTTATATGCCAGATGCCCCTGATTCTTCGACAGGTTGTCGATCAGGTCCGATTTGGTCATCGAGGGTACAAATTCTGCTTCATTCATTAGATGGTCCGATAATCTGGTTGGGTGGCGGGTTTATACCCGCCACCCGATTGTGGATCAGGAATCCATTTTTTCTTTGAGCAGATCACCAAAGCTGGTAGTTGCTGCCTTGGCATCACTAGTAGCTGTGTAATCTTTTAGTGCTTCCTGCTCTTCATCGGTATCCTTGGCCTTGATCGAGAGGTAGATACTGCGTCCCTTACGATCCATACCGGTAATCTTGGCATCGATATGATCACCTTCATTCAAAAATGAACGAGCGTCCTCAACACGATCTGTTGCCATTTCGGAAGCCCGTAACAGGCCTTCAATGCCATCACCGAGATCGACGACAGCCGCCTTGGCATCAACCGAAATTACCGTACCAGACACTATACTACCTTTCGGTTTGTCCGCGATAAAGCTTGCAAACGGATCTTTCTCGATCTGCTTGATACCTAGCGAGATACGTTCACGCTCCGGATCGATCGACAATACCATGGCTTCGACTTCCTGTCCCTTCTGGTATTCGCGCACGGCTTCTTCACCCGGTTTGTTCCAGGACAGATCCGTAAGATGGATCAGGCCATCGATGTTTCCATCCAGGCCGATAAAGATACCAAAGTCAGTGATGGACTTGATTTTACCACCGATGATGTCGCCCTTATTGTTAGTAGTACCAAATTCTTCCCAGGGATTCGCCTTGCATTGCTTCATGCCCAGTGAAATACGTCGGCGCTCTTCGTCTATTTCGAGGATAACAACTTCGACCTCGTCTCCCAGGGTAACTACCTTGTTAGGATTGACGTTTTTATTGGTCCAGTCCATTTCTGAAACGTGAACCAGTCCTTCGACACCGTCCTCGATCTCAACAAAACAACCATAATCCGTGATATTGCTGACGTGTCCGAACAGGCGCTGACCCTCCGGATAACGACGCATGATATTTTCCCAGGGATCGTCACCCATTTGTTTCAAGCCCAGGGATACGCGGTTCTTTTCACGGTCAAACTTGAGTACAACAACGTCGATTTCCTGACCGATTTCAACCACTTCGGACGGATGTTTAACACGCTTCCACGCCATATCGGTGATATGCAGCAGCCCGTCGATACCACCAAGGTCGAGAAAAGCGCCGTAATCGGTAAGATTTTTTACGATACCGCGTACGCGTTCGCCTTCCTTCAGGGTCTCGAGTAACTTTTCGCGTTCTTCGCTGAATTCCCTTTCAACCACGGCGCGACGCGATACAACAACGTTATTACGCTTTTGATCGAGTTTGATGATTTTGAATTCGAGTTCTTTTTCCTCGAGGTAGGCCGTGTCACGCACGGGACGTACATCGACCAGCGAGCCCGGCAGGAAGGCGCGAATTTCACCGATATCGACGGTAAATCCACCTTTGACCTTGCCAGTAAAACGACCGGTAACGATTTCGTCAGCCTGTTGAGCTTCCTCGAGCCGAGTCCAGGCACGCGCACGTTTGGCTTTTTCACGCGACAGGCGCGACTCGCCGTAACCGTCCTCGAATGAATCGAGCGCCACTTCGACGGTATCGCCTATTTTGACGTCGAGTTCGCCCTGTTCATCATAAAATTGTTCTACCGGGATAACGCCCTCAGATTTGAGGCCCGCGTTGACGATGACAACATCCCGGTTGATATCGACAACTTCGCCGGTGATGATCTCACCGACACGCATATTCATTTGGGTAATGCTTTGCTCGAACATTTCTGCAAAGTTTTCAGACATGGAAGATTCCTGATAAAGATATTTTCAATAGCTAATCAGACTGCAATTAACTATCGCGTTAAGTTTAAAAAACCCTGCAGACAGTGTATCTACAAGGACCTTAGATTGATCGCCGGGTCGGTATCTCTGATATGACTCAGCACAAGTTCGGTAACCTGTGACAGGTCAAGTAAAGTCGAATCCACGATCAATGCGTCTTCGGCGGGAGCCAATGGTGAGGCGCTGCGATTCTGGTCGCGCTCGTCCCTTTCGGCTATATCCGCTTGAAGCTGGGGGATATTAGCGGGTAATCCCATATTTATCAACTGCTTATATCGCCTTTGCGCCCGAATTTCGATACTTGCACACAAAAAGAATTTAAATCGGGCCTGCGGGAACACCACGGTACCCATATCGCGCCCGTCGGCGACCAGTCCCGGAGGCTTGAGAAACGACCGCTGCAGCGCCAGTAGATGCTGTCGTACTTTGCCATGGCGCGCGACTTTCGAGGCGGCTTCCCCAGTTGCCTCCTGGCGTAATACATCTGCTACATCTCGATCATCGAGATATGGAATAGACAATTCATCGCCTGCTTCAAAGCGTATATTGAAATTATCCAGGACAGTAATCACTTCACTTTCCTGGTTCAGATCAATGCCCTGTTGCATTGCCTTTAACGCCAACAGACGGTAAATAGCGCCGCTATCGAGTAAATGAAAGTCGAGCGCATGAGCGACATTGACTGCCAGCGACCCTTTCCCGGAACCGCCTGGACCGTCGATGGTAATTACAAAAGCGTCTTTATCCCGCATCGACTGTAACCCTGATTCCAATTTGACGGGCAAGTTCTACAAATCCGGGAAATGACGTGTTTACATTGGCACAATCATTTATGCGAATTTCCTTTGTGGCACGCAACGAGGCGATGCTGAATGACATTGCGATGCGATGATCGCCATGGGATTCAATTTCGCCACCTCCTAACTGACCACCCTGGATGACGATGCCGTCATCCCGTGACTGTGCATCGACACCGAGCACCGTGAGGCCATCCGCCATAACCTGGATGCGGTCACTTTCCTTGACACGCAATTCCTCTGCGCCGCTTAAACGGGTAGTTCCGTGAGCACAGGCGGCGGCAATAAAAAGCACCGGGAATTCATCGATTGCCAGTGGCACCAGGTGCGCAGGAATATCTATGCCGGTTAATTCGGCGCTGCGTACGCTGATGTCAGCTACCGGTTCACCACCGATATCACGCTGGTTAAGCAGTTCAATATCTGCCCCCATCAATTTAAGAATGTCGATTACCCCGGTGCGTGTCGGATTAATACCAACGTGGCATAACGTAATTTCGCTGCCTGCGGCGATCGATGCGGCCACCATCAAAAACGCTGCTGACGAAATATCAGCCGGCACTTCGATATCATGCGCCACTAAAACCTGCTTACCCGGGAGGCGGATTGCGGAGCCTTTACTCAACACTTCACAGCCGAATCCGCGCAACATACGTTCACTATGATCACGCGTCGGTGCGGGCTCACGTACCACGGTCTCCCCGCTGGCATAGAGACCGGCCAGCAGCAGGCAGGATTTGACCTGGGCCGAGGCAACCGGCATATCGTATTCGATCGCGGTTAAGCCATTACTCGCTTTAATTTGTAGAGGTGCTCGACCACCGGGCTCGCTTTCGATGGTAGCGCCCATCGATTGCAAAGGATCGATAACACGTCGCATTGGCCGTGACGAAAGTGAGCTATCGCCGATAAGTCGCGAATCGAACGCCTGTCCAGCCAGTAGTCCAAGCAGCAGGCGCATCGCGGTACCGGAGTTGCCCATATCGAGATCGGAGCCGGGCTTTTCCAGGCCATGCAATCCAACGCCGCAAACTCTGACCTGGTCCTGGTCACGTTTGATCGAAACTCCCATCTGTTGAAATGCCCTGATGGTATTGAGACTATCTTCGCCTTGCAGAAAACCGGATATATGGCTTGTTCCTTCCGCGATAGAAGAAAGAATAATGGAACGATGCGAAATCGATTTGTCGCCGGGTACGCGGATGCTGCCGTCGACCCTGCCCCCGGGGCTACAGGTGAATTGCGTCATTAACAGTTCCCAATCAGTGAATCACGTTCCGACTTGGCTCTGCCGAATAGCTTGAGTAGCTCATCGGCATCTTCCGCGTTAATTGCCGCTTTGACCCGGTCGAGTTCCTGCTGATACTGTTCGATCAGGCTTACCAGCGCATCGCCATTCGAAATACAGACATCGCGCCACATGACCGGGTCGCTGGAAGCAATACGGGTGAAATCTCGAAACCCGCCGGAAGCGTAACGAAAAATTTCTTCGTGATCGTTTAAATTCGACAGCTGATGCACCAGCGCATAAGCAAGCATGTGCGGTAAATGCGATGTTGCCGCGAGCACCTTGTCATGATGCTCCACACTCAGACACTCGACAATGGCACCGCAGTGGCGCCACATTTCGTCGATAACGGATATGGCGTCGTGATCGGTTTGTGGCAGTGGGGTGATGATAACTCGACGCTTTTGATACAGGCTTGCAAAACCTGCTTCGACACCGCTCTTCTCGGTGCCAGCAATCGGATGGCCCGGCACAAAACGGGGGAACAGCGCTCCCAGCTCATCGCGCGCCGCGGCTACGACCGAGCCCTTGGCACTGCCGACATCGGTGATGATTGCATCTTTCCTGATGGCGGGTTTTAACTCGGTAAATACCTGTCGCATGGCACCCAGTGGAACGGCGACGACGATAACATCAGCATCACGGACACTGGCCTCGATGGAATCGGCAAAGTCATCGAGAGCTCCGAGCTCGACACCCCTGGCAAGGTTTTGCTGATTGCGCCCAAAGCCGATTACCTGCCCTACTGCGCCAGCCTGTTTTAAGGCCAGTGACAATGAACTGCCGATTAGCCCAACCCCGATTATCGCCAGCTTGTCGATCATAAAATATCTTCCAGTGCAGCGAACATCTGCTCGAGCTGAGGTTTACTGCCGACACTGATACGCAGAAAATCCGCCATATTATAATTCGCCACTGGCCTGACGATTACCCCGCGTTCGAGTAAACCCTGGTAAACCCGGGCGCTGTCGCCACCGAAGCGTACAGTCAGGAAATTTCCAGCCGAAGGAATATAATTGAATCCGCGTTTGTCAAACCAGGCCTGCATAAATTGCAAGCCCTGCTGATTGGAGAGTCGGCTTTGCTCAACGAACGATTCGTCATCGAGGGCAGCCTGTGCCGCAGCCAATGCCAGGGTATTGCCATTAAACGGTTGCCTCACGCGATTGAATAAATCACACAGTTCAGGACTCGATACGCAGTAACCGATACGCAATCCGGCAATACCGTAAATCTTGGAAAATGTCCGCGTCACCACCAGGTTGGGATATTTATCCAGCCACTGCAGCGAATCCGGATAGCGCTCGAAATCGACGTATTCGAAATAGGCTTCATCGATAACGATGACTATATGCTCGGGGACCTGTTCGATAAATGATTTCAGCTCATCGCTCTCTAGCCAGGTACCTGTCGGGTTGTTCGGATTGGCGATGAAGATCACAGCGGTGTCATCAGTAATTAATGACCGCATCGCGTCCAGGTCATGGCCGTAGGGCTGTGCGGCGTCCGCCCCCATGGCTTGCGCAACCTGGGCCCGTGCGCCACAGGCCTGGGTCACCATGGCATAGACCATGAAGGCATACTGCGAATATACCGCCGCTGCGCTACTGTCGAGGAAACTGCGCGCTACCAGGTCGAGGACGTCGTTAGAACCATTGCCGATGGTAATCTGGTTTTGTTCGACGCCAAGCTTTTGTGCCAGTCGTTGCTTCAGGTAGTAAGCGTTAGCATCCGGGTAAAGTTCGACATGCTTGCCCGCACGGGCCAGCACGTCTGTAACCAGCGGCGAAAATCCCAGCGGATTTTCATTCGAGGCAAGCTTGATCGCATTGCCAATGCCCAGCTCCCGCTCCAGCTCCTCGACGGGTTTGCCAGGGGAATAAGGCTGCAATTGCCTGATTTGCGACAGGGCGGAATCGATAACAGACATCAGAGGGAGGCTTTAGGATAGGAACCCAGGATTTTAAACAACGCGGCCTGCTGTTTCAGCTCATTTAATGCTTCGACGACATTAGCGTCCAGCTGGTGACCATCGATATCGATAAAGAATACATAAGCCCATTTGCTCCCCTGTGCCGGACGGGATTCGATTTTGTTCATGCTGATACCGTGATCTGCAAGCGGCTGCAACAGGCCTAGTAACGCACCAGGGATATTCTTCGTCGAAATTAGCAGCGAAGTTTTGTCATTGCCACTGGGCCCCACGTCCTGGCTGCCGATGATAACGAAGCGGGTAGTGTTATCGGAGAGGTCTTCAATATTTGCGTAACATATTTTCAAACCGAATATTTCCACCGCCGGTAATCCGCAAATCGCGGCAGCGTCGCTCTCTATGCTGGCGAGCCTGGCCGCCTCGGCGTTACTGCTGACCGGAATTCGTTCGATACCGGGGAAATTTTGATCGAGCCAGCGACGGCATTGCGCGAATGATTGCTGGTGTGAATAAATATGCCTGATACCCGATATGTCCTGCGACTGGGTCGCCAGATGATGGTGTATCCGAATCTCGACTTCTCCACACACCTTGAGCTTGGAATCAATAAACATATCGAGGGTATGGCTGATCACGCCCTCGGTTGAGTTTTCCACCGGGACCAGGCCGTAGTCGGCATGACCGGATTCAACCGAATTAAAGACATCGGGAATGCTGCTCATTGGAACCGTCGATACCGAATGGCCAAAGTGCTTGAGTGCGGCACTTTGGGTGAAGGTGCCTTCCGGCCCGAGATAGGCAATTTTCAAAGGTTGTTCCAGCGCCAGGCAGGCTGACATTACCTCACGAATCAGCCGACCGACCTCGTCATCGCTGAGCGGTCCCTTATTTAAGGATTTCAGTCGATTGATGACCTGCGCTTCGCGATCGGGGCGAAAAAAATCGATATTCTCGTCGACCGCTTCGTTCAGTTGACGTTTGACCCCGGCGACGTCGACTGCACAGCTGGCCCGCTGATTAAATAATTCCAGTAGCTGTTCATCGATTGCGTCGATGCGTTCGCGCAGCTTTTCCAGTGCATCGTCATTCATGGATGCATCTTAGCCGTCGCTTTCAGGATCGTCATCGACGCTCGCGGCGACCGGTTCGATCTGTACCAGTTGTTCTTCGTTACCCAGTCGAATGAGGGTAACTCCCTGGGTGTTACGTCCCAGTATCGATATATCATCTGCCGGGGTGCGCACCAGCGTACCGCCGTTACTGATCAGCATGACCTCTTCGTCTCCGGTAATCTTGATTGCACCGACAACGTGCCCATTACGCGGAGAAGTCTGAATCGATATAACGCCCTGGCCACCGCGGCGCTGAGTCGAAAAGTCGCCGATCTGGGTGCGCTTGCCATACCCGTTTTCAGTTGCGAACAGAATTTGTCCCGCGTCAGATTCAACTGCGATCAACGAGATAACCTCGTCATCGGGTTTTATTTTGATACCGCGCACACCGGCCGCGGTTCTACCCATGGCACGGACATCATTTTCGTCGATTCGAATGCCCTTACCGGCACTGGTAAAGAGCAACAGGTCAGACTTGCCATCGGTCAACTGCACTCCGATCAGGCTGTCCTCATCGCGCAAGTCGAGTGCGATAATGCCATTTGCCCGTGGACGTGAAAAATTAGATAACGAGGTGCGTTTAACCTTGCCGCTTGCGGTAGCAAAGAAAATAAACTGGTCTTCCGGGTACTCACGTACCGGCAGTATCGCAGTGATTCGTTCATTCTCTTCCAGCGGCAGTAAATTTATCATCGGCCGCCCACGTGCGGTGCGACTGCCGATCGGCAGCTGGTAAACCTTTTGCCAGTACACCTTGCCGCGAGTGGAGAAACATAGCAGTGTGTCATGGGTCGAAGCGGCAAACATCTGCTCGACGAAATCTTCATCCTTGACCCGGGTAGCCGCCTTGCCCCTGCCGCCACGACGCTGCGCTGAATAGGTTTCGAGCGGTTGCGCCTTGGCGTAACCAAGATGAGAAATTGTAACCACCACGTCTTCTTCGCTGATTAAATCCTCAACTGTCAGGTCGGAATGGTCGATGATGATTTCGGTGCGTCGAGGATCGGCAAACTCCTCCTTGATTTCTTCGAGTTCGCGCCGGATTTCCTGCTTCAAGCGCTCGTCGCGATTTATGATGTCGAGTAAATCTTCAATCTTTTCGAGAATTTCCCGGTACTCGGAAATGATTTTGTCCTGTTCCAGGCCGGTCAACTTATGCAGGCGTAAATCCAGGATAGCCTGTGCCTGTTTTTCGGTAAGGCGGTATTGATCGCCAACCAGGCCGAAGTCAACGCTAATGTCCTCAGGCCTGGAGGATGCCGCACCAGCTCGCTGGAGCATTTCTATCACCACGCCTGGCGCCCATGGATTTTCGAGCAGGGCCGCCTTGGCGACCGCCGGGCTGGAAGACTGTTTGATCATCGCGATGATGGCATCGATGTTGGACAGGGCTACCGCGAGACCTTCGAGTAAATGGGCCCGATCACGCGCCTTGCGCAGGTCGAAAATAGTACGGCGGGTAACGACTTCACGTCGATGCACAATGAAGGCGGCGAGAATTTCTTTCAGATTTAGCAGTCGTGGCTGGCCGTTGACCAGCGCCACCATGTTGATACCAAACACATTTTGCATCTGGGTTTGCTTGTACAGGTTATTCAACACCACGTCGGCCAGTTCACCGCGACGCAGTTCAATAACCATGCGCATGCCATCCTTGTCGGATTCATCGCGCAAGCCGGTAATGCCTTCGAGTCGTTTCTCCTTGACCAGTTCGGCTATTTTTTCCAGTAATCGGGCCTTGTTGACCTGGTAAGGCAATTCGGTGACGATTATGCTTTGTCGTCCGGACTTGTCTTCTTCGTAATGGGTCTTCGCACGCAGATAAATCTTGCCTTTGCCACCGCGGTAAGCTTCACGAATTCCCCTGGCACCGTTAATGAATCCCGCGGTCGGGAAATCCGGTCCCGGAATAAACTCCATCAGACGCTCGATGTCGGCCTCGGGCTCGTCGATCAGCAGAATGCATGCGTTCACGACCTCGGCCAGATTGTGCGGCGGGATATTGGTGGCCATGCCGACGGCAATACCCGAGGAGCCATTGATTAGTAGATTGGGTACCCTGGTCGGCAGGACCACAGGCTCGTGTTCGGATTCATCGTAATTTGGCAGGAAGTCGACGGTTTCTTTTTCCAGGTCGGCGAGCAATTCGTGCGCAATTTTCGACATGCGAACTTCGGTGTAACGCATTGCCGCGGGCGAATCGCCATCGACCGAACCAAAGTTACCCTGGCCATCGACCAGCATGTGACGCATGGCGAAGGGTTGCGCCATACGGACTATGGTGTCGTAGACCGCGGTATCGCCATGCGGGTGGTATTTACCGATAACGTCGCCAACTACCCGTGCAGACTTCTTGTACGGTTTGTTGAAATCGTTACCGAGCACGCTCATCGCGTAGAGGACGCGCCGATGCACCGGCTTGAGGCCATCGCGAACATCGGGTAACGCGCGCCCGACAATGACGCTCATGGCGTATTCGAGATACGATTGACGCATCTCGTCTTCTAAATTGACAGGAAATATTTCCTTGGCGATATCAGCCATAAAACTAGATACTCAGTGCTTAGAAATGACGCAGGAATGTTTAATTTTGAATCTGCGCCATTTTACCATAAACCCAAGGGTCAACACTACCGATAAGAACGTCCCGCCAGCGTTAAAATAGACGTATTTGAGGGTTTTCCGACAACCGGTAGATGAAACTGCATAAAGCGGTGGCGACAACCTCGATTTTCGTTTTCACCCGTTGCTAAATCTTGTAAGGTTCGGCTATGCAACACCGCTATCAAATCATCCAGCCAGACTGGATAGTAACCGTAAATTCGGACTTCGAAGTATTGCAGGATTTCGCCGTGCTAATCGAAGACAATCTTATCCACAGCCTGGTCCCCAATGACGAAATCGCAGATCTGGACTGCTATGCGCAAGCCGAAATCATCCTCCTGCCCAACTGTGCCTTGCTACCCGGCCTGGTAAACAGCCATACCCATGCCTCGATGAGCCTGTTTCGCGGTATGGCTGACGATTTACCGTTGATGGAATGGCTGACCGAACACATCTGGCCAGCCGAGGCGAGCTGGGTGGGTCCCGAATTTACAATAGACGGATTCAGGCTCGCGGCGGCCGAGATGATTCGTTCCGGCACCACTTGCCTGAGTGACATGTATTATTTTCCAGATGAAATTGCAGCTTGCGCGCAACAGATCGGGATGCGCAGTGTCGTCGGTCTGATCGTGCTCGATTTCCCCAGCGTATGGGCGCAAGACGCGACTGAGTATCTGCACAAGGCACTTGCGGTGCATGATCAAATCAGGGAAATGCCACTGGTTAGCAGCGCCTTCGCACCCCATGCACCCTATACGGTTTCTGATGAGCCTTTGCGCCAGATAGCCATGTACAGCAATGAACTCGATATCCCGGTACACATGCATGTCCACGAAACCGCTGCCGAAGTCGCCGAGGCCCAGCAGAAAACTGGCCAGCGACCGTTGCAACGTCTCGATCAGCTTAACCTGCTCAATTCGAACCTGATCGCAGTGCACATGACGGAACTCGACGAATTCGAGATCGAACGCGTGGCTGAAGCCGGTGTCAACATCGCACATTGTCCCGAATCCAATCTTAAACTGGGCAGCGGGATCTGTCCCGTGGCGACCCTGCTGGAGCTTGGCGTCAATGTATGCCTCGGAACTGATGGCGCGGCCAGTAATAATGATCTCGACCTGCTTGGCGAGATGCGCACCGCCGCCATGCTGGCCAAGGGAAGCAGTGGTAACGCTCGTGCCTGTAATGCCAGGCAGGCAATCGAGATGGCAACGATCAACGGCGCCAGGGCATTGGGTATGGCTGATCTGATCGGTAGTATCGAAAGCGGCAAATGCGCCGATCTGATTGCCATCGATTTATCGAGCCTTAACACCCAACCTCTTTATAACCCGGTGGCGCAGATCGTATATGCTGCCGCCAGTCACCAGGTATCACATGTCTGGATCGACGGTGTCGCGCAGTTGAAAGATTTCGAATTTTGCCATCTGGACACCAACGAAATTATCGCCAGGGCCGCGTCCTGGGCGCAAAAAATCAAGAGTTAAATAATGTCAGTAGAGCCAAACGTAGATCCAGTCGAAATCGATAAATTCCAGTCGATCGCAAGCCGCTGGTGGGATCGCGAGAGCGAGTTCAAGCCACTGCATGAAATCAACCCGTTACGGGTTTCCTATATCGAGCGACAGGCGCAGGGACTCGAGGGCAGACGTATTCTCGACGTCGGCTGCGGCGGCGGCATCCTCGCCGAAGCACTGGCGCAGAAAGGCGCCCGGGTAACCGGCATCGACATGGCCGAACTGTCACTCAAAGTAGCCAGGATGCACTTGCATGAATCGGCGCTCGAAATCGACTATCAACTGTCTACGGTCGAAGCATTTGCTGAACACAGCGAGGCGCAGTTCGATATCGTCACCTGCCTCGAAATGCTGGAACATGTTCCCGACCCAGCTTCGATCATTAGCTCGGCGGCGCGTTTGCTGAAACCGGGCGGCATACTGTTTTTATCGACCATCAACCGCAACCCGAAGTCCTTTGCACTGGCGATTCTGGGCGCAGAATACATCCTCAGGATGCTACCCCGTGGTACCCATGAGTATAAGAAATTCATCAAACCTTCGGAAATGGCAGCCCAGTTACGCGCCTGCGGCATGAAGGTAACTGATATCAGCGGCATGATTTACAACCCGCTCAGCAAGCATTACTCGCTGGGAGATGATATCGACGTCAATTACCTGATGACCGCGTGCTTCGATGATTGAATCCATTCTGTTCGACCTTGATGGCACCCTGATAGACACCGCTCCTGACATGGGGGGCGCACTCAACAATCTGTTGCTCGAGGAAGGTCATGAGCCACTGTCACTCGATACGATTCGACCATTGGTCTCACAGGGTGGCCTGGTGCTGACCCGGCTTGGTTTCGCCGGCAAAGTCGCCGAGCAGGAAATCGAACCGCTGCGCCAACGCTTCCTGCAGCACTACCATGCACACGTGGCAGATGAGTCCAGGCTATTTGATGGCTATGCCGAAATTCTGGATGAACTCGAAACGCGTTCAATTCCCTGGGGAATAGTCACCAATAAACCCGAATGGTTAACCCATCCCCTGCTCGAACAACTCGATCTCGCGCAACGCTGCGGCGTAGTCATCGGCGGGGATACCCTGGCACAGCGCAAACCCCATCCCCTGCCCTTACAGGTCGCGGCCGAACGACTGGGAGTTAATTGTAATAATTGCATTTTTGTCGGCGATGACGAGCGCGACATTATCGCCGGTAAGGCTGCCAATATGAAAACCCTGGTCGCGGCCTATGGCTATATAGAGGATGCTGCCAGTATCGAGGCCTGGGAGGCTGACGGTTTGATCGATCAGCCCCATGATCTGCTCGAACATACTCTCGTAGGACTCGCATGATTAGCGTACCAGGTAATTTCAGCGCGGCGCCCGATCTATTGAATGATCGGGTGATCCTGGTGACTGGCGCCACCGGAGGATTCGGCAAAGCGGTATCGATTGCGCTTGCCCGGCACGGTGCCACGGTTGTTTTACTGGCCAGGAATTTGCGCCTGGTGGAAGCGCTCTACGATGAAATCGAACAGGCCGGTTGTCCTACTCCGGCAATTTATCCGATGAATCTGGAAGGTGCGACCGAGCACGATTACGCGGAACTGGCGAGCAATCTCGAATCCCAGTTAGGCCGGCTCGATGGCATGATTCATTGTGCTGCGATCCTTGGCGCGCCCACGATTTTCGCACAAAGCGACGCAGCCACCTGGTACCAGGTACACCAGGTCAATCTGCATGCGCCCTATTTGCTGACCCGCGCCTGTCTGCCACTGTTGAGTCGAGCAGACAGGGCTTCGCTATTGTTTATGATCGACGATAAGTCCGGAGCTTACTGGGATGCCTACCAGGTCAGTAAACAGGGACTCGCGGCCATGGCTGGACTGTTGGCCCGCGAATACGAAGGCAGCAACCTGCATGTCAACTGTTTCAATCCCGGCAAGACGCGCACCAGTCTGCAGATTCGCGCTTACCCTGCCGCGGATAATAATGATCAGCTGCCACTCCCAGAGGAGCATGTTGATACCTTCCTTTATTTGATGAGTGCGGCAGCAAACGAAAATGGTCAAACTTTCTCGCCCCGAAACAAACCCGGTAAGTAACTACTGGTATTCGAAATAAAATTCGGATTTATCCAGGCAACGCTGCAGCTCGAGCAGGCACTGCTCGTCCGGTTTCAGGGACCAGGCGCCGCGGGTACGCAGCTGGTAAGCATAATCTTCGCGGTGCATATGAAATACCACCGGCATTGCATCGGTAGACTGGTACTCTTTGAGCACCCCGATGAGGGTATCGATTTCCCCCTCGCCATGGCCGTTCAAGCGGATATGCAGGGCGCGTGCGTTTGCGGCACGAAAGTCGTCAAGTAACTGCACCCTGGCAGCCCGTAATTTGATGCCATTATTAAAATCATCGTAGGCTATGCCGCCATCGACTACCCACACCAGGTCTTTTTGCACGATCGGTTCCAGTTGCGCCAGCATGTCCGGCGGCACGCGAACGTCGACCCGACCAGTGCGATCATCGAGAGTTACGAAGGCTTCACGCCCACGAAAACTGTTACGCATACGAATATCGACGACCAGCCCGCATACCCTGGTCTCCTGTTCCTTTTGCCTGAATCTTTCGCCATTGCCGCCATTGCCGCCATTGTCGAGCCGTTCCAGCCACTGCCCCAGCCGAGTCGGGGCAAACTGCCTGATTTCGGCGTCAACCATGGCCAACGGGTGCCCGGTAAGAAACAACCCAAGCGCTTCTTTTTCCAGTATCAAACGCTGTTTCTCGTCCCAGGCTTGACAATCGGGTAGTGTGCGATCTGTTTCGGTTACCGGCGAAATACTGTCAAACATGTCGCTAATACCGGCATTAACATTGGCTTGTTGCTGCTCGGCAGCCTGTATCGCGTAAGGCAGATGCGCCATTAACGCTGCCCGATTTTCGCTGAAACAATCCATCGCGCCACCCTTTATCAATGCTTCCATTAACTTGCGACTGGATTTCGCGGAATCGATGCGCTTACAAAAGTCGTCCAGCGACTGGTAGTGACGCTCTTTTCTGGTGGTAATGAGGCTTTCGATAGCCGCCTGGCCAACACCCTTGATCGCGCCGAGGCCATAATAGACCACGCCATTGTCACCCGCGGTAAACTGGTAATTCGACAGGTTGATATCGGGAGGACGGATGTCCAGCTTCATATTGCGGCAATCATCAATCAGGGTGACTATCTTGTCGGTGTTATCCATGTCCGCCGAGAGCACTGCCGCCATGAATTCCGCCGGATAATGGGCCTTCAGCCATGCGGTCTGATATGACACCAACGCATATCCTGCCGAATGAGATTTGTTGAAACCGTAGCCGGCAAACTTCTCCATCAAATCGAAGATGTAAGTCGCGGTCGCGGCCTCGACCTGGTTGGCGACCGCGCCGTCGGTGAAAATAGCGCGCTGTTGCTCCATTTCCTCGGCCTTTTTCTTACCCATGGCACGGCGCAACATATCGGCTCCACCCAGGGTGTACCCCGCCAGCACCTGGGC